>ERZ838577.325-NODE-325-length-80446-cov-16.366944_pt1 | contig 80446 bp, 69 predicted proteins | sample MGYA00519682_ERZ838577 | MGnify/ENA primary metagenome ERZ838577 (study PRJEB31850, sample SAMEA3708838) | human gut metagenome | biome: human gut; feature: human-associated habitat; material: faeces | place: China | collected 2014 ... | reverse complement strand
TACCTTATCTCTGGCATCTTTTCATCCAATGGGTCACATCTATTGACAACGCAGAGCCCGTGAAAAAAATAGGAGAACCTCTACGGTGCTTTCCTGTATTTAACGTCGCGTTCACAAAAAGAAACAGCAAAGCCAAAGAAATTGTGTTATACTAAAGCTATATTCAAATGATTCCCATATAGGCAACATTGCATGATGCCGCCTATAACAGAAAGGAAGTTCCTGTTATGGAAATTACACCATATACCCGCATGGTCTTTTACCATGAAACAGACCGCATGGACATCGTAAACCACTCCAACTACATTCACATGGCAGAAGAAGCCCGCGTAGACTTTATGGAGAAAATCGGCATCGGCTACAGCCGCATGGAAGAACAGGGCATTATGCTGCCGGTTCTGGGCGTTACCTGTGAGTACAAGCACTCCCTGCACTTCGGCGAACATCTTGCTGTATACTCTTACATCACCAAGTACAACGGCTTTAAGCTGGAACTGCGGTATGACATTGTCTGTATCGAAACCGGACAGCTCTGTGCGGTTGCCACTTCTTCCCACTGCTTCACAGACACGAAGATCAAGCCGATGCGGATTCGGGACAAATTTCCGGAAATGCATGCCTTTTTCCAGAAAGCCATGAAAGTGACTTATCCGGAACACTGAAAAAAGCTGCTGCAAATGCAAAAGCCCAGTGCGTATTTCTTATAACGCACCGGGCTTTTTCTCATGTAATTTAGGCAATACCGCACAAAGAGCGTCTGGCGGGCTTTGTGCGGTGTTGCCTTAAAAAATATCTTCATACAGCTTTCGATAGAGGGAGATTTTCACGTCCCGACAGGTGGGAAATGCCTGCCGGAATTGTTCGGTATCGTCGGCAATGGTCACATAGACAAGCTGTTTCTCGCCGCCGCAGGTACACAGTAGCTCTCCCTCCGGATTCACCAGACAACTCTGCCCGTCGAATGTGTAAGACTGCTGCCGCCCCACGCAGTTGACACCCAGCACATAGACCTGATTTTCGATTGCCCTTGCCCGCAACAGAATCCGCCAGTGAGCCGTCCGCTGATGCAGCCAGTTTGCCGGTACCAGCAGCAAGCGGTTTTTCTGTGCTGCCGCCCGAAACACTTCCGGAAACCGCAGGTCATAACAGATCAGCGTTCCCACGGAAAACTCTCCCAGCACAGCACTGGTAAGCTTCTCGCCGCTGTGGTAGAACCGGTCTTCCCCGCCATAGGAAAACGGGTGTATCTTCACATAATCCGACAGCACACCGCCGTTTTTGTCCAGCAGAGTATAGTGGTTTTCACCTTTTCCATGCTGCTCCTGTGAAGTCCAGCCGAATCCGATCGCAATACCGCACTGCACTGCCAGCTGCCGCATTTTCTCATGGATTTTCGGGGCATATCCCGCGATCTTCTCCACCTGCATGGAAAAGCCTGTGAAACTCATCTCCGGAAAGACAATGCAGTCCGCCTGTGCCAATGCTGCCCGTGCGATCCACGCGGCGGCATTCGCCAGATTTTCCTCCGGCTGTTCAAATATGATCTCTGCTTGTGCAATGGCTATCTTCATGTTATCCCCTACTTCCGGTGAGAACCTGTCAGTTCTTTTTCCCGTTCGTTCTCCTGCGGTGCAGATGTCCGGTCTGTTTGTCTGGACTCCGGACCGTGATAGAATACAGTATCAGAACGTTTCCAGTTCTGCCGCGGACGGTCATGGAATTCGGTTGCATGGGGCACCAGATGAATCGGATCCTCCGGTGTCACGCTTTTCTTGGCACGATAGGAAGCGTAGATACACAAACCGATATACAGGGCAGTCAGCACAAATCCGGCAATGATGCCGTTGCGAAACCACGGTGAATTGGGGAAGTTTTTCAGAGCATAGGCGTTAAACTTGGTAAAGGAACGGCTGACATCAGACACTGCCACAAGCGGCACCTCCGCAATGGTTTCTCCGGAAAATTTCAGTTCCATCGTTCCCAGTTCGTCCCCTTTTTTCACTGGTGCCATGACATTTTTGTCCAGATGAATAACGGTCTGTACCGCAGTAATATCCACACTCTTGCACCACAGCAAAACGCAGTCTGTCTTTGGGTGCACCAGCACATAGGAGTTCCCGTCGGAGTTCATCACTTCCACCTCTGCGGTTTCCTCACTGCTCTCCAGCAGCGTGGTGTAGGCAAAGGAACGAAATGCCCAGTTCAGCAGCGATGTGGCATCGTCCAGATGATAGTACTGCAATTTTCCGTCCGCATCTTCAAAGGGTGCGTTCAGCAGAATTACCAGATATGTATTCTCGTCCCGCGTTGCCTCGGTGATGATGCTCCGTCCGGTCTTGCTCAGGTTGCCGGTCTTGATACCCTTGGCACCCTCGTAATAATAGGAGCTGTCCTCCAGCGTCATGGAATTTGCCTGTGTCCAGTTCCATGCGGAAGCATCAGGGTGATTTGCCGGATTGGCAGTGGTGGGAGTAAATGCAGTGGCTGTTGCAATTTCCTCAAAGCCGTCCAGCGAGAGAGCGTAGTTGGTGATCGTCAGCATATCCCGTGCCGTGGTCTGTTGTCTGGTATCGTACAGTCCGGTAGGGTTGGCGAACGTGGTGGCGGTACAGCCGATTTCAGCGGCGGTGTCGTTCATCTTGGTAACAAACCCGTCAATGCTGCCGTCCCCGAACTGGTTCGCCAGAATCAGAGAAGCTTCACAGGACGAAGTCAGCATCATGGCATAGAGGTATTCCCGCACGGTCAATGTATCGCCGTTGTCAATATCCGCATACCGCAGGTCGTCCGGTTCGTCATAGCTGTACAGCGTTTTATACAGTTCATCACTGGCAGTGATCGTTGTGCCGTCCAGATCAGTGCAGTTTTGCAGCACCACAATGGCAGTCATGATCTGCACCAGATGACCGGGCATCTGCTGCTGGTCAGCATTTTTTTCATAGAGTATCTGTTGGGTATCCTGATTGTACAGGATCGCCGCCTGACTGTGGATCGTTGCGTCCGGTGTAAAAGTATAAGCCTGTACAGAAAGTGCGTTTCCGCACAGCAGTACCGCGGCAACAATGCCGATCGCCAATGCGACACGCAGTCGTTTTATCAAATGGAACAAGTGCATAAGATGCAATCCTCCCGAAAATTCTTTATTCGTGAAAGTTTTCAAACTCCACATTCTTATTATAACAAAAAAAATCCGATTCGAAAAGACTTTTTTCGAAAATTTATTTACCTTTCACGGAAAATATGATAAAATAATCTATGTAACTGAAAATCATGCAAAAATAAACACCAGAGCATGAAATTTGATTTCACTTTTTAAGGAGGGCTTCCTTTTGGTATATATCACAGGTGACATGCACGGAGATCTGTCCCGTTTCAAAAATCCCATTTTCAAAAAAATGAAAGCCGGCGATGTTCTGATCGTCTGCGGCGACTTCGGGTTTATCTGGGACGGTTCCCGTCAGGAAAAGCAAAATCTGAAAAAGCTGCGGGAAATGCCGTTTACCATTGCCTTTGTAGACGGCTGCCACGAAAACTTTGACATTCTGGAACAAAGCTTCCGGACTGTCCGCTGGCGTGGCGGCAGGGCACATCTCATTGCCCCGAATATTTTCCACATGATGCGTGGCGAGATCTTCACCATTGACGACCGCACCTACTTCACATTTGGCGGCGGACACAGTCAGGATTTCGAGTTCCGGCAGGGTCGGAACTGGTGGCAGCGGGAACAACCCACACATGCAGAGATTCGCCGTGCCATTCACAACCTGAACGAGCACAATGCACAGGTGGACTACATCATCACCCACGAACCGCCGGCTTCTCTGAAAGACTGCCTTGGTGTCGATATGCAGCAGCGTCTGGAAATTCACACGTTTTTTGAGGACATCATCAAACAGTGCAGCTATCGGAAGTGGTTCTTCGGCAAGTGCCACATGGACCGCTTTATTCCTATGAAGTTCTATGCCATGTTCGAGGATGTGCTGCCGGTAGAATCGGAAAGCCGCAGACGCAGCCGAAAGCAGACGGCTCCGGAAGAAGATTGATCCTGCACACAAACAGCCCGACAGTTTCAGCAAGAGAAACTGTCGGGCTGTTTAATTCTTATGGCAATACCGCACAAAAAGCGTCTGTCGCACAATCTTTGTGTAGTATTGCCTTATCTCTTTTGGGTATCTTTTTGCTTTCGGGCTTTTTTCACGGGCAGGCGAATCCACTTCCCCTGCGATTTTTCCCGTGAGAAATGCTGCTTCACGTACTGATCCAGCATTTCCCGCACCGGCATACCGCCATGCATGGGAAAGAAGAACCGACGTACATTTTTCTTTTGCAGGGCATCGTGAATGTCCTCCCGCAGTTCTTCCACCCGTACCACGATATTGGTTTCTTTCGCAAATTCGCGGATCTTTACCATCAGGTGTGTGGAATATCCTACATCGATGAGAAAAATCCCATAGAAAAAACCAATGCCGAACGAAAACGCCAGATTTTCCGCCAGCCAGTGCAACGCATTCAAAATGTGCGGGTGAATCAGAAAATAGTACACTGCACTGAGCACCATCCAGAAAAATGTAAACAACGGACAGATAATGCCCTGGATATTGCCCCAGCGGTCAGAATAATCCCACAGCTTGATTTTCATGCCGCGGATAAAGATCAGCCCTGCCACATATTCCAGTGCCGTGATCGCCAACGCCATGACCACAAAGAGCAGGAGCTTTTTCAACAACGGATTTTCCACCGGCATCAGCGATTCCAGCATCGCCAGCAGGTACAGCACACACAAACTGGAGCCATACAGCGGCAGATACGGCCCTACCAGAAATCCCGGATTCACCCAGTGGTGTGCTGAAAAGAACCGACGGAATATTACCTCCAGTCCCCAGCCGAGGACACTGCCGATCAAAAATAAAAATGCCAATGTCAAAAATAAATTCATACCAGCCTCCCCTGCACCGACACAAAACACTCACGCAATAGAACTAAGTTCATACAGTGACTGATCTGCCAATGCCTGTTCAATAATATCATAGTGGGTCTGCAACGCTCCCATGCCCATTTTCAGATCACCGATCATCAGGCTCTTATAAATCTTTTCATGAATGGTTGCCTGCTTCTGCCGCAGTTTTTCCGTGCTGTCTGACAAGATCAGGTTGATCTGTGCAGAACAAATATCCCAGATGCCCTGCATCACACATTCCATGAGCCGGTTTCCTGAAGCCTTGATCAGCCAGCGGTGCATTTCTTCATCAGCACGAATACTGTCCAGTCCGTTGCCGTATCGGAATTCGTCCAGCAAGTTTTTCAATTCGTCCAGATCCAGCCGTTCCCGTCTGGCAAATACCATAGGAAATGCCGACAACTCCATTGCCCGCCGCATCTGACACACCTCATAGGGTGAAATTTTTTGTATCAGAAACATCACATGCAGCAGTTCCTCCATGCTGTCGGACATATCTTTAGAAAGTGTCATCTCCCCCTCTTTGGAACAGGACAGCACACCGGTCATTTCCAAATTCTTTAAAATCGGACGCACATCCCGCTTTTTGATAGACAGAGCTTCTGCCCATTCCTGTTCCGAGGGCAGCACATCGCCGGCATGCAGCTGTCCGTTTTGCAGCCGCTTCCGCAATTCCTCGATCAGACACAAATAATGATACTGTTGATTTTTCATTTTCCTCCATCTCCTGTATTCGGTGTTTCCCCAGGTCTTACCGCGAAACGCCCCATGCATCCCGCCTTCTTTTTTCTTTTAGGAAACACTGCATAAAGCTTGTGCGTAAGATGCGTAGTCAGATTTTTCGGCAGATTGCATAGAAATTCCGCAGGCAGACTGTATGTCTGGCAAGGGATTTCTGGGCAATATGACGGAAAATCTGCACGCAGATTGCGTGCAAAGCCGTCAGGCGGGCTTTATGCAGTGTTTCCTTTATTATAGCATAAAATTATAACGAATTCAACGATATTTATCGTAATTATATAAACGTTTTTGTGCATGTTTTCAAACCAAATCGGAAAAGTCAGAAACATTTTTTGCTGTTGTTCCGCGATTGCGATTTTTTCAGTCAGATTTTCGGATATGACTTGCTTTTTTGTAATCGATATGTTAAAATAGAAAAGACACTTCACGAAAAGCGAAAATTCCAATCGAAAAGGAGCATTGCAGTATGCATAACATCACACTGATCGGAATGCCGGGTTCCGGAAAAACAACATTTGGAAAAACATTGGCGGCGGGGCTTTCCTATCACTTTATCGACACCGACGATGTCATTATCCAAACCTATCACAAACCGCTGATGGAACTGATCGACGAATACGGCACAGAAGGATTCATCACACTGGAGGGAAAAGTTCTCCAGTCGATCTACACCAATCAGGCAGTGATCTCCACCGGCGGCAGTGCTGTTTACAGCGATGATGCCATGCAGTATCTGAAATCCACCGGCATTGTAATCTATCTGCACCACCAGCTGGACGTGCTGGCACAGCGTGTCGGCAATCTGGTCACACGGGGTGTTGTCTGCCACAGCGGCTGCACCACACTGGAAGACCTCTATGAGGAACGCTGCCCGCTGTACGAGAAGTACGCAGACCTCACCGTAGATTTCACCGGCTGCTCTGTAGAACAGTGCAGTGAAAAACTGCTGAAAACGGTACAGGCATATCTCAAAGAACACCCGAATTGCTGAGTACAGCTTTTATCAATATAAGAGAAACACTGAGGCAATACCGCACAAAGAGCATCTGGCGACTTTGCACGCCATCTGCTTGCAAATTTTCCGTCATATTTCACAAAAATGCTCGTGAATACATCCAGTATTCACTCCGCTTTTTGTTTCATCTGACGAAAAATTTGACGACGCATCTGTCGCACAATCTTTGTGCGGTATTGCCTTGAATAAAGCGGAACACCGGCTGTAAAAGCTGATGTTCCGCTTTGTTTTGCAATATTTTCTGTTTACGCACGGATTTTCGAGCACAGGCTCTCTTATACAAACTGATTGCGTTCCGGCTTGTATACGAAGCCAACTGCTTCCAGCTTTGCGGTGATCTCTGCCTGTTCCAGACACATAGACTTGCACAGTTCCTCCAGAGAGGCATAGTTGTCCCGCAGCTGGGTATTCAGATAACTCATCAGCATGATCGGATCGTTAGGAATGTTCGGCATTACCGTTCACCTCCCTCTGGTGACAATTCCAGCATATGCTGTACATGTGCCACATAGAGTGCCTGCACCGCCGGATATGCTCCCAGCCCCTGCATTTGCAGTGTGACAGTATAGCCGTGTCTGGTCAATACAGACTTCCACGAATCTTCTTCGTCCCCTGCCATATCGTTCTGGGCGTGGTCGCCTGCCACCAGCATCATGGGCACCAGCACCACTTCCTGATACTGCCGTTCCTTCAGCTGTTCCAAAAGGGTATCCAGCGTGGGATAGCCCTCTACCGTCCCCACAAAAACATTGTCGAACCCGCACCGTTTCAGCCAGTAGTCAAATGCCGGATACGCCTGATTGATGATGTGCGGCGTGCCGTGTCCCATTAACAGATATGCCTTGGTCGATGCCTTTTCTATTACGCCGTCCTGCTCCATTGCCTGAATCAGTGCCGGATAGTCTTCCGTTTCTGTCAGCAGCGGTCTGCCGATGCGGAACACCGCAAAGGCTCCTGCATACGATGCCGCATCTGCACAAAGGCGGTCGTACTCCTCGCCGGGAATGACATGAGTCGGCTGAATATACACATGGGTATACCCTTTCTGTTTCAGCTTCTCCAGTGCCTCCCGCACTGTGTCTACCGCAGTGCCCTGCCGCCGCATCTTCCGAATGATCATGCCGCTGGTAAATGCCCGAAAAACGTCCATTTCCGGAAACGCCTGCTTTACAGCAGATTCCACTGCACCAATGGTCTGCTCTCTGGTGTCCGCATAGCTGGTGCCAAAGCTGACCATGAGCAGTGCGTTCCGGCATGCCGGCAGCTGTTCTTCTGTCAGGCTGGAAGCATATGCCAGATATGCCCCTTTTCCCTTTTCCCGAAACAGCTCCAACGCTTTCGGCTCCGTCAGAATTCGCAGCAGCTGCATGCGGCGAATTTCGTCCGGCATGGTTTCTTTCCATGCCCGCCGCAGGATTCCCAGACAGGTGCAAAGTTCGCTGTATTCTGCCAGCTTCGGTTCCAGTTCCCGACAGATCGCCCCCGCCAGTGACGGAGCATCACCCTCGGTTGTCACTGCCATGGTAATGTCGCCGTGTTTCCGATGTGCCGGAACAGCAAAGTCCGGCGTGCAGTCCGGCGATACAGTTGCCGACGATGCCAGCTTTCCGGCAGCCTGAGCTTCCCGTACAATGCGGGCATTTTCTGCACTGTCATCAGTTGCAGCAAACACCAGCAGGTTTTCCCCCAGCAGTTCCGGTGCATAGGGCTGCTGCGAATAAGTCAGCTTTGCGTTTTTCCAGCACGCCGGCATAGGCTCCGGTGCTGCCACGGTGACTTCCGCACCAGATTCCAGCAAGCCCCAGACACGCCGCTGTGCCACTTTTCCCGCACCGAACACGATGCACTTTTTCCCCTGTAAATGCAATGCGATAGGATACATATTCTACACCTCGTTTTCTTTCCGAATGCATTCGATCATGCCGGCTATATCCGACTGTACCGCAGTTTCCGCCACAGAAAGTCCTGCCGTTTCCGCTGCCTTTGTGGTAGCATTTCCGATAGAGATCAGCTTCGCCGCAGTTTCTGTTCCCGCTGTCATTTCTGCAAAGGCACGTGCAGCGGAGGCACTGGCAAGGAAAACATAGTCTGTATCTGCCAGCTCCTGCAACAGCAGTTCCCGTTTCCGCAGGTCGGTCTGCACCCGATACAGCGGCACTGTATCGACGGCTTTCCCCGCCTGTTCCAGCAGCTGCGGCAGAATGACAGAGCCGTTTTCCGCTCGCAGCAAAAGCACACGGTCTTGCGTGGTCAGCTGCGGGATCAGTGCCTCTGCCAGACTGCGGCTGTCGAAGTGCTCCGGCACACAGTCCACAAAAATGCCGTATTCCGCCAGTGCCTGTGCCGTGCCGTTTCCAATGGCAGCAAACCGCAGATGCAGCAGCCGCCGGAGGTCTACATGGGATTGCTTCAGCGATGCAAACAGTTGTTCCACGCCGTTGGCACTGGTGAGCACTGCCCACGTATACGACTGCCAGGGCAACGCCTTCAGCACGTCCGGCGAAGAAGCCTTCGGGTAGATCAGGCTGACTTCCACCGGCTCTGCTCCACAGGAACAAAGCTGTTCTGCCGCCTTGCGGGTATACGCCGGTGTACCGGTCAGCAGTACCTTTTTGCCGGACAGTTCGCCCATTCCAAACCACGACAGCTGTTGCCGCAGAGAAACCACGTCACCGATCACAGTCATTGCCGGCGTGTGGATTCCCTGCCGCTGTACTTCTGCCGCGATCTCAGAAAGCGGAGCCGTCACCACACGCTGCCGTGCGGTTGTTCCCTGCTGGATCACTGCCGCCGGTGTATCCGGAGATTTCCCCTGCTGTATCAGCGAAGCGGCAATTGCCGGCAGGTTGCTCAGGCTCATCAGGAACACCAGAGTGCCGTCCAGTTTTGCCAGCGTGGCATAGTCCAGTTCGGTATGCTGTTCCGTTTTGCGGTGTCCCGTGATAACATGAAATGCAGGAGCGTATTCCCGATGTGTCACAGGGATTCCGGCATAAGCCGGCACACTATAGCAGGAGGAAACGCCGGATACGATCTGAAAAGGGATTCCCAGCGATCGCAGCACCTGTGCTTCTTCTCCCCCGCGTCCAAAGACAAAGGGGTCACCGCCCTTGAGCCGTACCACCCGTTTTCCCTGCTTTGCCAACTCCGCCAGCAGTTGATTGGTTTCACTCTGCTTTTTGTGGTGATTTCCCGCCGTCTTTCCCGCGAAGATCAGTTCGCAGTCCGGTCGTGTCAGGTTCAGCACCGACGAACACGCCAGTGCATCATAGACCACCACGTCCGCCTGTTCCAGACAAGCCTTTCCCTGTTCTGTCAGCAGTGCCGGATCTCCCGGACCTGCTCCCACCAGAAATACCGTTCCTGTTTTCATGGGTATTCCTCCTCACTCCGCCGCATGCCGCAGCAATTCTTTTCTTGCACCGGAAATGGTAGAAACCGAAGCATCTACGTCCCAGTGGTCCTCCTTGTGCAAAATTTCCAGCAAATGCGAAATTCGCGGCAGACGCAGATGATGCTCCCGCAGCAGTTCCGGCTGGGCGAAAATTTCCGCCGGCGTACCATGTGTCACCATGTGTCCCTTGTCCATAACGTCGATCACATCGGCGTAAATGGGTACCACATCAATATCATGGGTAGATAAAATAATGGTGGTGTGCTGCTGCCGGCAGACATCTTGGAGCAGGTGCATCAGTTCACTGATGCCCACAGGGTCCAGTCCTGCCGTGGGCTCGTCCAGAATAATGACTTCCGGCTGCATGACCATAATGCCGGCAAATGCCACCCGCTTTTTCTGTCCAAAGCTCAGGGCGTGAGTAGGACGGTCTTTCAGGTATGTGATCCCCACCTGTTCCATGACCGTTTCCACACGGCGGTGCACCTCCTCCGCGGGCAAGCCCATGTTGACTGCTCCGAAAGAAATGTCCTGATATACCGAAGCCGAAAACAGCTGGTCGTCCGGATTCTGAAAGACGATACCCACCTTGGAACGCAGTTGCCGCAAGCCTGCTTTTTTGTAGGAAATCGGCTGCCCGCGAAAGCGAACCTCTCCCTGCTCCGGCTGCAAAATGCCGTTGAGATGCAGAAACAGCGTAGACTTTCCGGCACCGTTTGCTCCCAGAATCGCGGTAGTCTTGCCTTCTTCAAATGCAATGGACAAATCCTCAATGGCGTGACTGCTTTCGTCATAGCCATAGGTGAGATGACTTGCCTCTAAAATAATCCCCATACACTGCCTCCTATTCTGCAAAAGAGCACGGCTCCGGTCAGGAGCACACTGTATCCGACGGCGAGCCCTTTCTGCCAGCCTGTTGTTTCATATGTCAATCCCAGTGTCCGCACTTCATCGGTGTACCCTCTGGACTCCATTGCCGTATAGGTACGGTCTGCCTGCCGGTATGCCCGCAGGAACAGATTGGAGACCAGCTGTCCCATGGAGTAAAAGCTGGTCTTTAACGAGCCATACCCCAGGCGGCATTCCTGTGCATTCCGAATCTGCGAAGCCGACTCCATCAGCACAAAGATATACCGATAGACCAGTTCCATCATCTCCACCAGAAACGCCGGCAGATGCAGACGGCGTAGTGCCGTAAACAGTTCTGTCATCGGCGTAGTGGCAGAGAGAAAATACAGACAGCTGACTGCCGCCAAACACTGTAAAAACACCTGTCCGAACTGATGCAGGCTCTCTCCGGTGATGCCGAAGTACCAGCTTCCCAGATGCAGCGATACCAGCATGGACTCGCCATGATGTGAGATCTGCAGCAGGATCATGATGCACCCCAGCACGACAAATGCCAGCGGGATCTGCATTAAGTGGATAACATGATGCCACCGGGTTTTCCCGATGGCAGTCATCGCGGTCAGCATGCAGCATAAGATCAGCACGCTCACCGCCCATGTATGTGAGATCAGGCACAGAAGCAGACTATACAGGGACACAAAAATTTTCCAGAACGGAGAAACACGCCGCAATGCAGATGCATAGGCGATCTCATCAATGAGGATTCGTTCTCCGTGACTATGGGAATGTGTATGTCGTTTCATCTGTTGCCTCCTGCGGTCAGGAAGCAGAAGTTTGCTTCTGGTCTGTCAATGCAGCATCGTCCTCTGATGCAGATGCTTTCGGTTTCCGGCTGATGCGTCCCAGCACAAAGCCGCAGATGCCTGCACCGATCGCCGACTGTACACAGAACAGCAGAGATTCGACCTCTCCCGAAGGCGGTTCCCAGAAGGACTCAAACCACGGGGTGTAGCCGCCGTTGATTTCTTCTACTACAGTAGAACCGGCATCATCAGAACCGCCGAATTCACTGTTGCCCAGCAGCATCAGCGGAATGGTGACCAGTAAAACAACACCCAGTGCCAGCACCAGATTTCTTGCCCACAATTTGCCGCGGTTGGGGTTGGAAACTGTAATGCCGGACAGTTCCTTCAACTCCTTGACGCAGTTCTTCTGAATGACATTATAGACAATGACAGTCAGAATGCCTTCTGCAATGGCAATGGGGACTTGAGTCGGTGCAAAAACGGCAATGAACTTGCCGAACGATGCCCAGAAGTTATCTCCGGGATAAGCAGCTGCAAGCTGTACCGAAGTCAGGCAGTAAGTTGCCATATCTCCGATCGTTGCCGACAGAAATACTGCCAGTCCCATCGGTGCCTTGCACTTTTTCAGCAGCTGGAACAGTCCGTAGGAAACGAACGGTCCGAAAATCGCCATGGAAAATGTGTTGGCACCCAGTGTGGTCAGACCGCCGTGTGCCAGCAGGATCGCCTGAAACAGCAGCACGATGATGCCCAGCACGGACATGATCGACGGTCCGAACAGAATCGCACCCAGTCCAGTACCGGTCGCATGAGAACAGCTTCCGGTAACCGAAGGGATCTTCAGGGAAGAAATGATAAAGACGAAGGCTGCACAAAGTGCGATCAGCAGCTTCACTTTTCCCTGATACGCGATTTTCCGCTTCAGGCTGACTGCACCAGCCACCAGAAACGGAATGCAAAGTGCACCCCATGCAATACACCAGCCAGCGGGCAGATAGCCCTCCATGATGTGCATCGCAGATGCACCGAATTTGCCGCTTGCTGCCATATCGGACAGCAGCAGACAAACTGCCAGAGCAGACACCAGCACACGACATCCCGTCATGCCTCTGGTGCTGCGGTTCTGCAAAACAGAGCCATTGTGTTTGTTCATATGAAAACCTCTCCTCTCGGAACCCCTCTCCGTTGGCTCCCGGCTGAGAACAGAAAGAGGTTCTCAGTTTCCGCTGTGTGCAGAGAAAAATGCATCTGCATCACCCAGCGTTTTATCTATCTCACGCAGCGTGTGTGCGTTCGATACAAAAATTGCTTCAAACTGGCTGGGACCGAAATAGTTGCCCTCATCCAGCATGAAATGAAAATATTCCCGAAATCTTGCGGTATCCGCCTTTTTGGCATCAGTATAGTTCCGCACCGGTTCCGGTGTAAAATACAGGCAGGACAGCGAACCGATACCGTTGACGGTACAGTTGCCATGGTGCCGGCGAATAATGTCTTCCAGACCGCTGCGAAGCCGGTGGGACAGGAAGCCTACCTGATGATAGACTTCCGGATGTGCCTGCAAATACCGCAGCTGTGTCAGACCGGCACGCATTGCCACCGGATTGCCGCTGAGCGTACCCGCCTGATAGACAGAGCCCAGCGGAGCCACCAGCTGCATGATCTCCCGTCTGCCGCCGTATGCACCGACCGGCATGCCGCCGCCGATGATCTTGCCATAGGTCACCAGATCCGGTGTGACACCAAAGTGTCCGACAGCACCGTCCAGCTGCAGACGAAATCCGGTAATGACTTCGTCCAGAATCAGCAGAGCACCGTACTGGTCACAGATCTGACGGATTCCCTGCAGGAATCCCTTTTCCGGAACCACAACGCCCATATTGGCAGCCACCGGTTCCACGATCACGCAGGCGATTTCCTCCGGATACTGCTGAAACAGCTGTTCCACGCTGTCCAGATCATTATAGACTGCGGACAGAGTATCCGCGGTACAGCCTTTCGGCACACCGCTGGAATCCGGAATGCCGGCAGTCATCACGCCAGAGCCGGCTTTCACCAGCATAGCATCTGCATGCCCGTGATAGCAGCCCTCAAACTTGACGATCTTGTCCCGTCCGGTAAATCCTCTTGCGGCACGGACAGCACTCATTACTGCCTCTGTGCCGGAGTTTACCATACGCATCATTTCTACGCAGGGAACGATCTGATGAATCAGTTCTGCCATTTCCACTTCCAGTGCCGTGGCAGCACCGTAACTCAAGCCGTTTTCCAGCTGATTCCGGACAGCTTCCAGCACAATGTCCGGATTGTGTCCCAGAATCATCGGTCCCCAGGAGCCAATATAATCGATATAGACGTTGCCGTCCTCATCGTAGAGGTACTGGTCTTTGGCACGCTGAATAAACCGCGGCGTACCGCCCACAGACTGAAACGCCCGCACCGGCGAATTGACACCGCCGGGCATCAGTTCCTTGGCACGGTCGTACAACGCCTCGGAATGAGCAATGTGCATCTGTTCCATTATCCGATCCTCCCCTCGCGAATGTACTTCGCCAGTTCCATTGCAAAGTATGTGATCAAAAGATCTGCACCGGCACGGTACATGCAGACCGCTGATTCGCAAATGACAGCTTCCCGATCAATATAGCCTGCCGCAGCCGCTGCCTGAATCATGGCATATTCGCCGCTGACGCTGTACAGTGCCACCGGCTGGCGGAATTGTTCTTTCAGCGATTTCAGCACGTCCAGATACGCCATACCCGGCTTTACCATGAGAATGTCCGCACCTTCCTGCACGTCCAATTCCGCTTCCAGCAAAGCTTCTCTGGCATTGTGGGGATCCATCTGATAGCTTTTCCGGTCGCCGAACGCCGGTGCAGAACCGGCTGCGTCCCGAAACGGACCGTAGAACGCCGAAGCATACTTTACGGAGTACGCCATGATCGGCGTGTTGACAAAGCCGTTTTCGTCCAGCACCTGCCGGATACGTCCCACTCTGCCGTCCATCATATCCGAGGGGGCAACCATATCCGCACCTGCCTGCACATGGGACAGTGCTGTTTTTGCCAGCACTTCCAGTGTCTTGTCGTTGTCCACGTCATGCCCGCAGAGAATGCCGCAGTGTCCGTGCGACGTATACTCACACATGCAGACATCAGTAATGACATACAGCTGCGGGAACCGGCTCTTGATATGCCGCACCGCCTGCTGGACAATGCCGTCCGGCTGCCATGCACTGCTGCCGATCTCATCTTTTTGAGCAGGGATCCCGAAAAGCAGCACGCTTTTCACACCGGAATCCACGATCTGCTGCAAGAGTTCATCTACGCAGTCCAGACTCCAGCGATACTGTCCGGGCATGGAGGGAATCTCTTCCCGAATATGCTCCCCCTCCTGCACGAACATGGGATAGATCAGTGTATCCGCAGAAATACGGGTTTCCCGCACCATGCTGCGAAGCAGAGCACCGTTTCGCAGGCGACGCGGCCGATTGGTCAGATTCATATTGATACCTTCTTACTTATTCCGTAATGGTCAGTTTTGATGCCAGCTGCTGTACCAGCAAGTCCGCATCATTTCGGTTTCCCTGCACGCTGCCGTACCGCGGCACCCCGCCGATACCGGAAAACCCATAAAGGGTCATGTCCGTTCCATGCAGCTGTGCATGACAGCCCACCGGTGCCGAGCAGTCCCCGCCCAGCAGCGATGCCAGCTGCCGTTCTGTTTTCGCACAAAGTGCCCCGTCGGGGGAATTCAGCCGGGCAAGCAGGTCGGCATATTCGCCGGCACGAGTCTGTATCGCCAGAATCCCCTGCCCTGCCGCCGGCACCAGTTCCTCCGGTGAAAAGCGGTAGGCGATCCGGTCAGACAGCCCCAACCGTTTCAGCCCTGCCTCCGCCAGAATCAGTGCACCATACTCACCGCTGTCCAGTTTTTCCAGCCGTGTCAGCACATTGCCACGCACCGGCTGTATCACTGCTTCCGGATACAGCTGTTGAAACTGCATCTTTCTTCGGGCACTGGCACACCCTACCGGCAGTGCCGGATTCCAGTGTGAAGTTTCCTTCGGGAACACCAGCACATCTGCCGGCAGTTCCCGCACAGAGTATGCCCCAATGGGCAGTGCCGGATTCTCTGTCACCGGCACATCTTTCAGGCTGTGCACGCAGATGTCCACCTGTCCGGCGAGAAGTGCCGCGTCCAGTTCTTTCAAAAACAGCCCTTTTCCGCCGATCTTGTCCAGCGTCTTGTGCAGGATCTTGTCCCCAGTGGTTTTCATGGTCACCAGTTCCAAGTCTGCTTCCGGCAGGATCTTCCGGATCTCTGCCATGACCAGTTCGCTCTGTACCACGGCAAGCCGGCTGGCACGGCTGCCGATACGAATTTTTCTTCCCATGGGTTCAAAATCTTCCTCTGTCTTTGATTTTCGCACAGCTTTGCCGCACCAGTTCCGGTGTAATTTCCGATTTCATGCTGCCCATGAGCATATCCACCGTTCGTTCCGTCACCAGCCGCACGATCTCCTCCAGCTGAGGCAGTTCTGCATAAGGTTCTGCTGCCGTACTGTGCAGGATTCGCTGTGTTGTCAGCTCTTTCAGCTGCTGCATATAGGGCACCGCGTCCCGATAATTCCGCCACATCTGAAAGGTGTCGGTATACTGTTCCGCGATTTGCCGCAGAGCCGCCAACGCCGTTTCGTCCGGAGCCGTGCTGCTGTGCAGGTCGTCCAGATTCCAGAGCGTAACACCTTCCACTGTGCCGCAGTCTGCTTCCACGTCCCGTGGCATTGCCAGATCCAGAATCCAGACCGGCTTTCGCGAGAGTGCTTCCAGCTGCTTTTTGGTAATGGTGTGATGCGGACTTCTGGTGGCACTGATGACGATCTCTGCCGCTTCCATTTGCAGGAAACGCTGTTCGTAAGGAACCGGCTGCACACCGAACGGGATCACCGTTTCCCCGTGATGATAGGAACGCAGTGTCATAAACACACGACAGCCGTGCTGCACCAGCAGAGAAGCTGCCAGCCGTCCCATGCTGCCGTTGCCGATCACCAGACAGGTTTTCCCGTCCAGTGTTCCGGCATGCTGTTCCAGCTGCTGTACCGCACTATAAGAAACCGAAAGCGGTACATTCTGCACGGACACTTGTGTCTGTGCCTCTTTTCCGGCAGAAACTGCCGTTCGGAACAGGGTGTCCAGCACGCCGTCTGTACTGCGACAGGCACGTGCCAGTTCCACCGCATGTCCCACTTGTGTGACGATCTGTTCTTCATGCAGGATCTGCGAATGCAGACCGCAGGCGACTTCCATGATATGCTGTACCGCATCGATTTCCGTCAAAACCCGCCCGGTAAAAGGCTTTTTCGGTGCATGGGCATACTGCCGCAGGAGCTCTGCCGGAGAGATGTCTATTGCCGGCTGGCTGACAGCATCGTCTTCTGCGGAAGACCGGCGTTCCTGTACGGAGAGATACAGTTCCGTCCGATTGCAGGTTGCAAGCAATACTGCTCCGCTGATGCCGTCTTTCTGCACCAGTTCTGTCAGAATCTGCCTGACCTGTTCTTCCGAAAATGCAAACTGTTCCCTTGCGGAAACGTCTGCGGAATGCACGTCCACTCCTGCCATATAAATGCACATCTCGTTGTTTCAACTCCCTGATGCAGCAAGCCGCAGGGGGGATAAAGTCACCACCCTGCAAAAAACCGGCGTACAAGGTTTTACCTGCCATGAAAAATACGCTTTCTGCTGTTGTTCCAATGCAGAAAGCACCGCCATAATTGTGCCTCCGTGTACTACTGCTGCGATATGAGATTCCTGCCGGCTTTGCAGTGCCGCTTCCAACGCTGCACAGCATCGCCGCACAAATCCCTCCCTGGATTCGCCCTCCGGAAATGCCAGCGTACCGCCGCTGTCGATCCACGCCTGATAGGACGTGTCACCGGACAACTCCTGATAATTTTTTCCTTCGAACGCTCCGAAATCGCACTCCTGTAGTCCCCATACAATTTTCTGCGACATATGAGGAAACAGGATCTCTGCCGTCTGCCGGCAACGCTGCATCGGGCTGACCAGCACCAGTTCCGGTACCGGAAACGACCGGCGAAATTCCACCGATTTCTGCTGTGCCAGAGCAATCCCCGCTTCGCAAAGCGGTTCGTCTGTGCGGCAGCCGATATAGCGGTGTTCCAGATTGCCGGCTGTGATGCTGTGCCGAATCAAGAGCAGCTGCATAAGTTTCCTCCAATGTCAAAAAAGCCCGTGTTTCCAGAAGAACACGGGATACAACACACAAGCCTTGTGTGATTGTCTTGGGAAATACCGATCATATTTCCTTCGTATGGGTGCAAAAAGCAGAGCCTTTGCAGTTATGCAAAGCACAGAATACACATGCACCAACAATTTCCTCTATTCTCGTAGATGGGATCTATTCCAAAGCAGCAGACCGGTATCCCGACTTCGGCTCTCCGCGGACCATACGCCTTCCCGGAACGAAACATTCCAGTGGCATGTGTATGGTGCTCCCCGACACGGTAGCGGAACTGTGCAGGATTCTCACCTGCTTCCCTGACATCTGCTGCCAATTGTTCGATAAAAAGGGCTTTTCAAATGCCCACGTACTACTATACCACATTTTTCGCAGATTGGCAAGTCTTTTTGCAAAAAAAGCAGTCCTGTACGCATATCATACAGGACTGCCTTTACTCTGCTCCTAATGCTCGCAAATGCATCATCAGTGCTTCGAAATTTGTTGTTTTTTTGGAAATCTTTTCCCGATAACGGTCAAAATACACGATCACTTCCTGCTCCCGCTGCCGGATTCGCCGCACCTCTGTCACCGGCGTGACGTGAAACAGCGGTTCGGAAACGGTACCCTCTATCAGACTGACCAGCATTCGCGGGTCGTGCAGTATCTCCAATGCACGTTCCTGTATCTGAAACACGCTGGAAACTCTACGGGGAGAACTGTACCTTCCGGCAGATGGTACCTTTGCCGTCACCACGTACAGTTTTTCCCCATTGTACACCCAGGCTGTAAACTGTCTGCGGACTTTTCGGGAAAGCAGGAATCCTGCCACACTCAGATAGATCACTGCCGCAACAAATACCAGAAACACGATGAGTGCCCATTGTTCCGTTTCCGGAGAAGTCACCTTGCGGACTGCATCACGGTTCCGTGCAGAATCTGCCCCGATGCAGAGAAACAGCTTGACCATGACGACCGCCAGGGCGGCAAAGACGATCAAAACATGCCCCAGCATTTTTCCGGCAATCTTGTTACGGTCTGCCTGCGGCGGCTGGTAAATCTCAAAAACTTCCAACATCAGCATTCCTCCACTTGTTTTATGCACCACAGAAAGCCTTTCGCTGTGCGTGCTGCGTTTTCCTGAAAATGATTGCCGGTATTCCATTCCAGCACTGTATCCACGCCGCCCTGCCGGAGCAGTTCTTCCTGTTCTGTTATGCGTTCTTTTACCGTTCGCAGCAGCGGGTTTCTGGTTTTGTGTTCTTTGGTTCCAAGACTAAGGTAGATGTGCGGTGTCTTAGGACGATACAATGCGGCATATTCTGCCCACCCGTCTATCCAAACTGAGGGGGAACAAGCTGCCACTGCCGCAAAGACATCGGTCTGGTACGCTGCCCACAAGCTGAACAATCCCGCCAGAGAGTAGCCGCCCAAAATATACGGTATATTTTCCGGCAGATGCAGCTGAGATCGCAGTGCCGGCAGCAGCTTTTCCAGAATCCACTGCAAGGTTGCACCGGCACCGCTGCCAAACGATTCTTCTCCGAATGCCTGTCTTGCATGCCACGGAGAAAGTTCCTGATCCCAGTCTGCGATCGGAAACGACACAAACAATGCCTCACATGAGGCATGCTGTAAGATCTGTCCGGCTTCCTCTGTCAGATGTGCCTGCTCATGTTCCCCTGTGGGCTGGATCAGCACACAGACAGGCGAATCTGCGGCGGCGATCCGGCAGATTTTTCCGGCAATTTCAATGGTTTCCCACGTCATATGAACTCCTCCTGTTCCATTTTTTCTATTATAGCATATCTTTGCAAAAGTTGCAATGCTATTTCAGCTATCTGTATGATATTCTGAGGCAATACCGCACAAAGATTGTGCGGTATTGCCTCAGAATTTCTGCAACAATATAGGAAACAAATTTGCAACAAAACTTTTGCACCTTCCCCGCCTTGACAAATACCCCTTAGGGGTATATAATACTGGTAGGGGGTATATCCCCGATACACCGCAAATACAGAAAGGAGCCTATCCGCTATGGAACATACAGAAAAACAGGGATGTCCCTGTTGTCACAAGACAAAGGAACGCTCGCAGGAGGAATACACCAAACTGATCCACCGTCTGAACCGCATCGAAGGGCAGATTCGGGGCATTCGGGGCATGGTAGAGAAAAACGCCTATTGTCCGGATATTCTGGTACAGGTCGCCGCCGCCAACGCTGCCCTGAACGCCTTCAATAAGGAACTGCTTGCCAACCATATCCGCACCTGTGTGGCAGATGATATTCGTGCCGGCAAGGACGAAGTCATCGACGAATTGGTGATTACACTGCAAAAATTGATGAAGTAGGAGGTTTTCAATCAATGGAACAATACAATGTTACGGGCATGAGCTGTGCCGCGTGCAGTGCCCGTGTGGAAAAAGCGGTTTCCAGGGTGGACGGTGTCACCAGCTGCTCTGTCAGCCTGCTGACCAACTCCATGGGAGTCGATGGCACAGCTTCTCCCGAAGCAATTATCGATGCCGTCCAGAAAGCCGGTTACGGTGCTTCCCGCAAGGGCGGCTCTGACGAAACAGCGGCTCCGGACAGTGATGTCCTCGCCGACCGCGAAACACCGGTGCTGAAACGGCGGCTGATCGCCTCTGTGGGATTTCTGGCAGTGCTCATGTATATCTCTATGGGACATATGATGTGGGGATTTCCCCTGCCCCCGTTCTTCAACGGCAACCATGTGGCAATGGGTCTGGTACAGATGCTGCTTACCATTATCATCATGGTCATCAACCGGAAATTCTTCGTCAGCGGATTCCAGAGCCTGCTCCACCGTGCCCCGAATATGGACACACTGGTGGCACTGGGTTCCGGTGCGGCATTCGTATACAGTACCTACGCCCTGTTTGCCATGACAGATGCCCAGGTCAAGGGCGACATGGACGCAGTGATGAGTTATATGCACGAATTCTACTTTGAATCCGCCGCTATGATTTTGACACTGATTACCGTGGGAAAAATGCTGGAGGCACACTCCAAGGGCAAAACGACCAATGCTCTGAAAGGGCTGATGAACCTCTCCCCGAAAACCGCCGTGCTGATCCGGAATGGTGAGGAAGTCACGGTTCCGGTGGAGCAGGTGCACCGCGGCGAACAGTTTGTTGTCCGCCCCGGCGAGAGCATTCCGGTGGACGGTGTCATTGTCGAGGGTACCAGTGCCGTCAACGAATCTGCCCTCACCGGTGAGAGCATTCCGGTGGACAAGGCAGTCGGCGACAATGTTTCAGCTGCCACGATCAACCAGTCCGGTTTTCTCCGGTGTGAAGCCACACGTGTGGGAGAAGATACTACGCTTTCCCAGATCATTCGCATGGTCAGCGATGCCGCTGCCACCAAGGCTCCCATTGCCAAGATCGCAGACAAGGTTTCCGGTGTGTTTGTACCGGCTGTCATTGCCATTGCTGTTGTCACAATTGTGGTATGGCTGCTGGTGGGACAAACCGTGGGATATGCTCTGGCACGGGGCATTTCCGTGCTGGTCATCAGTTGCCCCTGTGCACTGGGACTTGCTACACCAGTTGCCATTATGGTGGGAAACGGTGTCGGAGCCAAGCACGGAATCCTGTTCAAAACCGCGGTTTCTCTGGAGGAAGCCGGCAAGGTTCAGATCGTAGCACTGGACAAGACCGGTACGATCACCTGCGGCGAACCCCGCGTTACAGATATTCTCCCTGCGGCAGATGTCACCGAACAGGAACTGCTCTCCGCCGCAACTGCATTGGAGCAGAAAAGCGAACACCCGCTTGCAAAAGCGATCTTACAATATAGCGAAGAACACCAGATTCCCGCTTCGCCGGTCACTGAATTTCAGGCTCTGGTGGGAAACGGTTTGACAGCAAAGTGGAACGGGCAAGTGCTCTACGGCGGCAATGCCGGCTGTATCGCCCAGGCGACGACCATTCCGGAGAAAGTACAGCAGCAGGCGGAAATGCTGGCGAAAGCCGGAAAAACACCGCTGTTCTTTGCCCGCGATAACCAGCTTCTGGGAATCATCGCCGTGGCAGACGTGCTGAAAGAGGAAAGTCCAGAGGCGATTCGCCAGCTACAAAGCATGGGCATTCAGGTGGTCATGCTCACCGGCGACAATGAACAGACCGCCAGGGCGATCGGAAAACAGGCTGGTGTCGATCATGTCATTGCCGGCGTACTGCCGGACGGCAAGGAAGCCGTCATTCGAAAGCTGTCCGCACTGGGCAAAGTGGCAATGGTCGGCGACGGCATCAACGATGCACCGGCACTGACACGTGCAGACATCGGCATTGCCATTGGTGCCGGTACCGATGTTGCCATTGATGCAGCAGATGTTGTACTGATGAAAAGTCGGCTGACAGACGTGCCTGCTGCCATTCGTCTGAGCCGTGCGGCACTGCGGAACATTCACGAAAACCTGTTCTGGGCATTTATCTATAATGTGATCGGCATTCCGCTGGCAGCCGGTGTCTGGATCCCGCTGTTGGGCTGGAAGCTGAACCCCATGTTCGGAGCCGCTGCCATGAGCCTGTCCAGCTTCTGCGTTGTCACCAACGCCCTGCGGCTGAACCTGTTCCAGCTGAACCGTTCCGACAGGGACAAAAAGCTGAAACACGCTGTGGCAGCCATTCAGCTGGAACAGCAGACTGGGGCAACGGGAAAAAACTCCGGCATGCAGGTCACACTGCATATCAAGGGTATGATGTGCAGTCACTGTGAAGCAACGGTGAAAAAGTGTCTGGAGGCATTTCCGGAAGTGGACGAAGCCGTTGTCAGCCACACCGAGGGAACTGCTGTGGTATCTCTGAATGCACCGGCAGATCTGGCTGCCCTGAAAAAAGCTGTGACGGAACAAGGGTATAAAGTGTTAAAATAACGTAAGTTTTAATGCAGAAAAAAAGACACCGCCGGACGGAAAAGTTCGGCGGTGTCTTTCTGCATTCTATGGAATCAACGAAAATTTCATAAAGCCTGCCGTAAGAACTTATCGTGCTTTTACGCCTTAGCCCCTACGATTGCCTGCATTTCGATTTCCACCAGCTGTGTGGGACGGTTCAGTTCCTTGATACCGATCCATGTGCAGCAGGGTCTGCTTTCCTTGAAGTACTCGGAATAAGCACGGGTGATCTCGTTGTTGTAGGAAGACTTGGTGGCAAAGATGTTCACCTTCACAACTTCTTCGCGGGAAACGCCGTTTTCTTCCAGCAGACCGACCAGCTTGTTAAAGATGTACTTTGCCTGTTCGTAGGGATCACCCTCACCGTAAACCGTGCCCTCCGGTGTCACCGATGTGGTACCGGAAACGTACACGAACGGACCAGCTTTCACGATACGGGAATAGCCTGCCACGTTCTCATAAGCGGAGCCGCCCTTGATGTTCACTCTCTCAAAATCCATTGCAATTTCCTCCTTGCCGGAAACTTTCCGAAACACGCCGTTTTGCGGTTTCACCAGTTCCTTTGATGCTTCTATTGTACCACGGTTTTTTCCGAAATAATTGAACAATTCGGACTTTGCGGCAGATGCGGAAAAAGAAATGACAGCTGGCAGCAGATTGACATTTTTCCAGTAATATGTTACAATGTAGGCATCAACCGCAATTTTCTAAAGGCAGCACCGTGCAAAGTTGCCAGACGCTCTTTGTGCGGTATTGCCTCAAGGGAACTTTCCCTGCAACCAAAGGAGGAAAAAGCACCTTTATGCTGGAATTAAAAGGAATCAAAAAAGACTATCTCGCCGGAGAAAACACCGTCCATGCTCTGAAAGGCATTGACCTGCGATTCCGACGGAACGAATTCGTTTCCATTCTGGGACCGTCCGGCTGCGGCAAGACTACCATGCTGAACATTATCGGCGGGCTGGATCAGTACACCGAGGGCGACCTCATTATCAACGGACGCTCCACCAAGGATTTCAAAGACCGCGACTGGGACACCTATCGAAATCACTCGATCGGCTTCGTGTTCCAGAGTTATAACCTGATCCCCCACCAGACTGTGCTGCAAAACGTGGAACTGGCTCTGACGCTGTCCGGTGTGTCCAAGGCAGAACGCCGGAAGCGTGCCAAAAAAGCGTTGGAAGATGTGGGGCTGGGCAACCAGCTTTCCAAAAAGCCCAGTGAGATGTCCGGCGGACAGATGCAGCGTGTGGCAATCGCACGGGCACTGGTCAACAATCCGGATATCATTCTGGCGGACGAGCCTACCGGTGCTCTGGATACAGAAACCAGCATTCAGGTCATGGAGATCCTCAAGGAGATCTCCAGGGATCGCCTGATCGTCATGGTCACACACAATCCGGAACTGGCAGAGCAGTATTCCTCCCGCATCATTCGTGTCCTGGACGGCAAGCTGACTGACGACTCCAGACCGCTGACGGAGGAAGAATACCAGCGGGAATTACAGGCAGACAAGGCGGAAAACGAAAACGGCAAAAAGCTGAAAAAGCCCTCTATGTCTTTCGGCACTTCATTCTCCCTGTCCCTGAAAAACCTGTTTACCAAAAAGGGCAGAACCATGCTGACTTCTTTCGCAGGAAGCATCGGCATCATTGGCATTGCACTGGTGCTCTCTATTTCGCAGGGCTTCAACACCTATATCAACACCATTCAGGAAGAAACCCTGTCCTCTTATCCCCTGACGATTCAGAAAACCAACACCGACCTGAGTGCCCTGATGGAAACCTTTATGGGCTATGCCACCTCGGACAGCACCCACAGCAATGATGCGGTGTACAAGAAGTCGGCGATCTACGATATGATGGACGCTCTGAACAACATGGAAACTTCCGAAAACGACCTGAAAAGCTTCAAGTCCTATATTGAATCGAAACGGAAAGACAGCGAAAGCAACCTGCACAGGGCAGTCAACGGCGTACAGTATTCCTACGATCTGGACATGCTGATCTACACCAAAAATGTGGACGGCACCATTATCCACTCCGACACCGAAGAACTGATGCAGGAAATGGTACTGGAACACATGGGCATTGATATGCAGGCAATGACCGATGCCAGCACTTCCATGTTCGGCGAAGACGCTACCTCGATGATGTCCATGGGTATGGGCGGTTCGTCCATGAATCTGTGGCAGGAACTTCTCCCCGGCGACAACGGCAAGCCCATCAACGACCTGCTGAAAAAGCAGTACGATGTGGTCTACGGCTCATGGCCGAACAGCTACGACGAGATCGTACTGGTGCTGGACGAAAACAACGAACTGGACGACATGACATTATACGCCCTCGGTCTGGAACCGAAAGAAGATGTGGACAGCATCATGGAAGCGGCAGTGAATGGCAAGGAACTGCAAAAGGACAACAAAAGCTGGTCCTATGCCGACATTTGCAGCATGGACTTCCGCACGATCCTGAATTCCGACTGCTACCGCTATGACGAAAGCACAGGGCTGTACACCGACCTGCGGGACACCGAAGCCGGCTTGCAGTACCTCTACGACAACGGTCTGAAATTAAAAGTGACTGGCATTATCCGCCCCAATGAAGATACCACCGCTCCGATGCTGTCCGGCTCCATTGCCTATACCAGCGACCTGACCAAGTATATCATTGAACACAGCAAGGAATCCGATGCGATCACTGCCCAGAAGGACAGTAAGAACACCGATATTTTCACCGGCCTGCCGTTCAAGGATACCTCCGGCAGCACCTCTGATGCGGACAAGCAGACTGCCTTTCTGGAATATCTGAACGAACTGGACGACGGCGGAAAAGCACAGGCATATGTACAGATAATGAGCATTCCCACCGAGGAACAGCTGAACGATTCCGTACAGCAGGCAATGCAGGGCATGAGCCGCAGCGATATGGAAGCGGCAATGCTGCAGGGCATGACACAGCAGATGAGCATAAGCGAAAGCGATGTGCAGTCCTACCTGGAATCCATGAGTGACGACGAAATCACCGACACATTCACCCAGATGATGCAGCAGCAAGTCAAGGCACAGTATGCCCAGCAGGTACAGCAGAAAATGGCTGCCATGCAGCCGGCAGAACTGGTAGGAGCTTTGAACCAGCTGCTCCCCACCCTGACCACGGAACAGTGTGCGAATTACTATGACGAAATGATGCAGTTCTCCGATTCCACCTATGAGGACAACCTGAAAGCACTGGGGGATATTGATCTGGACGACCCTGCATCGATCAATCTCTATGCAGCAACCTTTGAGGACAAGGATGTGATCGAAGATGCCATTGCAGACTACAACGAGGGCAAGGACGAAATGGCACAGATCCAGTATACCGACTATGTGGGGCTGATGATGTCCTCTGTGACGAAGATCATCAACACCATTACCTATGTGCTGATCGCATTTGTTGCCATTTCGCTGATCGTTTCCTCCATTATGATCGGCGTTATCACGTTGATCTCTGTACAGGAACGCACCAAGGAAATCGGTATTCTCCGTGCAATCGGTGCCTCGAAGCGAGATGTTTCCAGCATGTTCAATGCAGAAACCATTATCATTGGATTTACCTCTGGTTTGCTGGGCATCGTGGTCACATATCTGCTCTGCATTCCGATCAACCTGCTGGTACACCACCTCACCGGCATTCAGAATCTGAGTGCGGTTCTCCCCGTTCCGGCGGCGATCATTCTGATTGCGATCAGCGTTCTGCTGACATTGATTGCCGGATTTATCCCGTCCAAGAGTGCGGCAAAGAAAGACCCTGTTGTGGCACTGCGTTCGGAATAATTCGAGGCAATACCACACAAATTATAACACCATAAGTAAAAAGCCATACCGCAGAGCGTTTATTCTCTGGGGTATGGCTTTTTGATTTTCTCTATATCGCAATTCAGTTACTGTAGCAATTCCGCCAAGTCCTGCTCCGGTGTGGTGATCGGGGCGATACCGTAGCTGTCTACCAGATATTGCAGCACGTCCGGTGACAGGAATGCCGGCAGCGACGGGCCAAGCCGGATATTCCGGATTCCCAGATGCAGCAGTGTCAGCAGAATGCAGACTGCTTTCTGTTCGTACCACGACAGCACATAGGACAGGGGCAGTTCGTTGACACCGCAGCCGAATGCCTCTGCCAGTGCCACTGCGACCTGAATCGCACTATAGGCATCATTACACTGTCCCATGTCCATGATTCGCGGCAGCCCGTCAATGGTATCCAGATCCAGATCATGGAACCGATACTTGCCGCATGCCAGTGTCAGCACAATAGTGTCCGGCGGTGTCTGCTTTACGAATTCTGTGTAATAGTTCCGTCCCGCCTTGGCACCATCACAGCCGCCGACCAAGAAGAAGTGCCGAATCTTCCCTGCCTTGACAGCGTTCACCACCTTGTCCGCCACCGACAGTACAGCACCGTGTCCGAATCCGGTCGTCAGTTCTGTGCCGCCGTTGATACCGGTCTGCTGCTGCGGTGCTGCATAGCCGCCCAGTTCCAGTGCCTTTTCGATGACTGGCGTGAAGTCCTTATCCTTGCCGATGTGTACCATTTCCGGAAAGCCCACTGCTTCTGTGGTAAAAACACGGTCGGCATAGCTGGGCTTCGGCGGCATCAGGCAGTTGGTAGTAAACAGCACCGGTGCCGGAATGGCATCGAATTCTTTCTGCTGGTTCTGCCATGCTGTTCCGAAATTGCCCTTGAGATGCGGGTAAGCTTTCAGCTTCGGGTACGCATGTGCCGGCAGCATCTCCCCGTGTGTGTAGACGGCAATGCCCTTGTCCTTGGTCTGTTCCAGCAGCAGCTGGAGGTCTTTCAGGTCGTGTCCGGTAACTACAATAAACGGGCCGGCATCGATCTGCATGGATACCTTGGTCGGCTCCGGTGTGCCGTAGGTTTCCGTGTTGGCACGATCCAGCAGTGCCATACAGCGAAGGTTGACTTCTCCCAGCTCCAGCACTTCCGGCAGCAGTTCCTCCATGGTCAGATCCAGCCCGATCTGCATCAGTGCTTCATAGAAGAACTGATTTACCGTGTTGTCTGTATAACCCAGCACCATAGCATGATAGGCATAGGCTGCCATGCCACGCAGTCCGAACAGCAGCAGCGATTTCAGCGAACGGATATTTTCTTCCGCCTGCCACAGCTGTTCCATGTTGTAATCTTCGTTTCTTCCGCAAGGCGATGCACAGACGGCACACCGAGGAATCATTCTGCCCTGTTCCCGATGCACGCGGTCGATTTGTGCCTGAATCCGGCCGTCGTCAAAATTGACATTGGTCAGAGTCATAAACAGGCTCTCGATCATCAACGCATCTGTCTTTTCTGTAACAAGATCTTCATTGCCGTCCACGGCTCTCGCCAGTCCGATCAGAGCACCGGTCAGTTCGTCCTGTAGCTTCGCTGTGCCGGCTTTTTTGCCGCACACGCCTGCGGCTCCGGTACATGCTGTACAGCCTACAGTCTGTTCACACTGGTAGCAAAACATTTTCTGTTCCATGTTATCTCTCCTCCTGAATGGTTCCGTCTGTTCCAATCACCGTTACGTGACAAGAAATGGCTTTTCCGCTTGCCGCAATGGCACGCTGCACTGCCTGTTCGATACCGCCGCAGCAGGGCACTTCCATTCGTGCCACGGTGACACTGCGAATGGAATGTGCCGCAAAAATCGCCGTCAGCTTTTCCGCATAGTCCACCGCGTCCAGCTTGGGACAGCCGATCAGAGTGATTCTCCCGCGGATAAATTTTTCGTGAAAATTTCCGTAGGCATAGGCGGTACAGTCTGCCGCGATCAACAGATCGGCATCATCAAAATAGGGTGCCATGACACCTGCCAGCTTGATCTGCACCGGCCACTGGGAAAGCTGACTGGGACAGGCTGCTCCTGCTGCGGGAGCAGTGCTTCGCTGAAACTGTTTGGCACGCATTCCCGGACAGCCGGAAAAGGGCTTTTTCTGTGCCAGCTTCTGGGCACGCTGCACAGCTGCTTCGTCATAGGCAGGGGCTTCCCGCTCCTCAAAAGTGATCGCATCGGTGGGACATGCCGGCAGACAATCGCCCAGACCGTCGCAGAAATGTTCCCGCACCAGCACTGCCTTTCCGTCAATGATGTCGATCGCACCCTCGTGACACGCCCTGGCACAGGCTCCGCAGCCGTTGCATTTGTCACGGTCAATGTGAATGATTTTTCTTATCATGTGTATTCCTCCTCATATCATACGCAAAAGCTTTGCCTTTCGATACTGTTGCCTTGACTTTCTGTATCCATTATAGTATAATAACAGCATCTTGTATGTTGAAATTTCAACAAAACGGAGGTTCACATGGAGAAAATTTTTCCAATTTTAAAGCAGTGTCCGCTGTTTGCTCACATTGCCGAAAGCGACTTGTCCGCCATGCTGCACTGCCTGCAAGTCACGGTGCAGCACTATGACAAAGGGCAAATTGTGATACACGAAGGCGAAAAGGCAGAACGGTTTGGCATTGTGCTGACCGGTGCGGTGCAGCTGTGGCGTATCGACTACTCCGGCAACCGGAGCATTATGGCAAACGTGGAGCCTGCACAAATTTTCGGCGAATCCTTTGTCTGTGCAGAAGTGGAATCGATTCCCATACAGGCAGTGGCATCTGCGTCCTGCGACGTGATGCTGATCGACGGCAGCCGCATTCTGCACGCCTGCGGCAACGGCTGCGAATTTCATCAGCAGGTGATTTTTCATCTGCTGCAAATCATTGCCCGCAAAAATCTGGTGTTTCACCAGAAGCTGGAGATCACCTCCAAACGTACCACACGGGAAAAGCTGCTGACCTATCTCAATCAGCAAGCCCAGCGGCACCGGTGCAGCACGTTTACCATTCCGTTTGACCGGCAGGAACTGGCGGATTTTCTGGAGGTGGACCGCAGCGGGCTTTCCGCAGAGATCAGCAAGCTGCGAAAAGAGGGCGTGTTGGAAAGCGAACGGAGCACGTTCCGACTGCTGTGACCAGATAAAAAAGCTGTGCAGGTTATCAAAAACCTGCACAGCTTTTTTGCAAATATAAAGGAGATGATATTGTCTGTATTTCGGTGCTTAGGGAACACTGCATAAAGCTTGTGCGTAAGATGCGTAGTCAGATTGCGTACAAAGCCGTCAGGCGGGCTTTATTGCAGTGTTTCCTTTTATTCCTTTACCAGTTCTGCACCCAGAGCCGCACACTTTTCCAGTGCTTCATCGTCCGGAGTTTCGTTGACGATCAAACCTTCGCCGCCAACCAGTGTTGCACCGTCATTCTTGGCACGTTCTTCCCAGTTCCGCATCCATTCGCCGTCGCCCCAGCCATAGGAGCCAAACAGAGCGATGGTCTTTCCGGACAGGTCGCCTTCGATCGAAGCGAAGAACGGTTCGAATTCGTCTTCTTCCAGAACCTCATCGCCCATTGCAGAACAGCCAAATGCGATACGGTCATAGTCTGCAATGCTGCCGCTGAAGTCAGATACTGCGAACAGTTCTGCACCTGCTGCATCTGCAATTGCCTGTGCCATCTGTTCGGTATTGCCTGTGCCACTCCAATAAATTACTGCTGCTTTCATGCTTTTTCCTCCTAAAAATTCTGCTGACTTTCGCCGGCAACCGGTGACATTGCAAAGCTTTTTGCAATATTACCCTTATGATATTTTCAGAGCCTGCAAAATATTACAGCCCTTACTCAACTTTGCACAGAGAAATACTCTGCACTTCTCATAGCTGGCAAATGTCCGGCGTGCCTGTTCCACGTTTCCGTACACTTTCCAACAACCGCACAGCTTGCAGTTCTCCCCCTGATGCGTGATAAAGCCGTCCACATCTTCCAAAGGGTACCCCAGAAAAATTCCGATCTCATGGGGAAATTCCGGCTTCTCCGCAATGCGGTTCTGCAACCGCATCAGACATGCCGCCAGATCCATATCAGTGGTGTAACCATACCGCAGCAGAAAACGCCGGATTTCCGGCTGTTCCAGCCGTTTTTGCAGCAGCTTCGGGCGATACAGCAGTACCAGCTGCCGCTTCTGACAGCGGCACATGATCTGCATCTGCAATCCCCCGCGGACTGCCTGTGCATTAAACGCTGCCGCATACGCCGGAATGTCAAATTCCTCTCGGGACAAGGACACCAGACTGGCACACTTGATGCCCAGCAGTGTCGGTGCCGTAAAATGGGCAAGCTTTTTTTCGAATGTTCTGCACTCTCTTTCGGACATGGTTTCACCTCTGATTTGCAATGCTGTACGTTTTGTATATCTCAGGAAATACACAAGAGTTAGAGAGAGCTAACTGCCTTCCAGAAAAAACAGAGCTTTTTCCTGCTCTGTATAGTTAGCTTTCACTAGCAATAGTTAGTATAGCATAACTAGAACCGTTTGTCAAGTGTTTTTTGCAAAAAAATACGGAACATGCCACAGGGCACATTCCGCATTCACACATAAAGCCTTTATATAGCGTTTCTCTTAGTATCTGGGTTCAAATTTGGAACAGGAGTTCAACGCCTGTGTCGTTCTCGCAGTCTGGTAGCAGGTCTGCTTTTCTGTCATTTCCACCTGGAAATAGTCCTTCGTTTTCATCTGGATCATTGTGCTGCCCATTGCACCGTTCCAATGACGGCACAACACGCATTTTTTTGCCGTTTTCAAAAGTGTGTACTTTGCCATATTCCTCACCTTTCCATCCGGAATGCTCCGGTGTTTCCGATATTCCTGCAAGTCGTCTGCCGCAGCTATGTACTCGCTGTAAGGGATTCTCCTTACATACTCTATCATACACTTCATATCGGACAGGTGACTGTCTGTTCAAAAAGAATTTACAACATTTTGCTTTTTTCGAACAGCAAAAACGTGTTCCCGCAAAGATGCAATGCACGATTTTCCGTACAATCATTTTGTGGGAACACGTTCTACAGGCAATACCGCACAAAGATTGTGCAACAGATGCGTCGTCAAATTTTTCGTCAGATGAAACAAAAAGCGGAGTGAATACTTGATGTATTCACGAGCATTTTATGACGGGAAATTTGCAAGCTGATGGCGTGCAAAGTCGCCAGACGCTCTTTGTGCGGTATTGCCTACAGTTTTACAATATGACAGCTTTGTACGGTGTTGCCTCAATTAAACCGTTCGTCAATGACACGGGCAGTCTTTTTGGTGCTACGGGGCAGTACGCCAACTTCTACCACTTTGACGATCGGTGTGAAGCCGATACGGCTCTTGACCTGCTCTGCAATGCGGCGGCTCAAGTCTGCGAAGTCCACATCACCGGTGGATTCCACATAGATTCGCATGGTGTCCTTGCCGTCCAGATGAGAGATGCGAATCTGGTACTCGCTGGAAATTTCATCAAATGTGCTCAGAATCTCCTCGATCTGGCTGGGGAATACGTTTACGCCCTTGATCTTCATCATGTCGTCGGTTCTGCCCATGATGATGTCGATACGCGGGAACTTGCTGCCGCAGGCACAGGTGCCCGGAATGATGCGGGACAGATCGTGTGTACGATAACGGATCAGCGGTGCACCCTGCTTGACCAATGTTGTGATGACGATTTCGCCGATCTCGCCGTCCGGCAGATTTTCGCCGGTGACCGGATCGATGATCTCCAGATAGATATAGTCGTCCCAGTAGTGCATACCGCAGTTTTCCTTGCAGCTGATGCCGATGCCCGGACCATAGATTTCTGTCAGACCGTAAATGTCATACAGTTCAATGCCCAGTTCGCCGGAAATCCGGTCACGCATTTTCTGACTCCAACGCTCCGAACCGATAACACCCTTTTTCAGATGAATCTTGTCCCTGATGCCACGCTTGCCAATTTCCTCCGCCAGCAGTAACGCATAAGAAGATGTGGAACACAGCACGGTGCTCTCCATATCCATCATCATTTGCAGCTGCTTCTCGGTGTTGCCCGGTCCCATGGGAATGACCATTGCTCCAAGCTTTTCCGCACCGTTCTGGAAACCAATACCGGCTGTCCACAGACCGTAGCCCGGTGTGATCTGAATCCGGTCTTTTTTGGTGATGCCGGCAGTTTCATAACAACGCTTGAACTGGATTGCCCAGTCGTCTACGTCCTTGGCGGTATACGGGATAATGACTGGTGTGCCCGTAGTACCGGAGGACGAGTGGATCCGGACGACTTCTTCTTCCGGTACTGCCATCAGTCCCAGCGGATACGCGTCCCGCAGATCTTTCTTTTCCGAAAACGGCAGCTTCGCGAATTCCTCCGGCGTGTGCACTTCTGTCATGCCGGCAGCTTCCAGCTTTTTGCCGTAAAAGCTGTTTGAGCGTATCAACGCCTGCATGCGGTCGTTGACCTGTTCCAACTGTGTTTGTGTAATCTTCATTGTCAAAACCTCTTATTCTTCAATATGCAGTGCTTTCCGGTTCAATTCCCGAAACTGCGGCTTTACAGTACGTTCCATGGTTTCCGTCACTTCTTCCAATGTCAAAGGCAGTACCCCGCTGCGGAGTACGGCTCCCAGCATGACCATGTTCAGCACTTTCGGGGAACCGATCTTCCGGCAGGCAGCATCACCGTCCAGCATCGTCAGATTGCCGGCATGCTTCTGCAAATAGGCAATCATTGCCGCGGCATCATAGGCACCGCCGCCCAGCGTTGCTGTTACCGGCTGAATCGGGTGCGTGTTGAGAACAACTGTTCCCTCCGGTTTCAGATAAGGCAACATGCGGACAGCTTCCGCCGGCTCAAAGCCGATCAGAAGATCTGCTGTACCCTTGGGGAACATGGGGCTGTACAGCTCCTCTCCCATGCGGAGAAAGCTGAACACGCTGCCGCCCTTTTGTGCCATGCCAATGGTTTCCGCACTCATTACCGGAATGCCCTTTGCCATTGCCGCCGCTGCCAGCAGTTTGGAAGTCAGGATAATGCCCTGTCCCCCGACACCGCAAAGAATGATATTCTTACGCATGACAAGCACCTCCTATTGCCGCAGTGGGGCAGACCTGTGCACACAGTCCGCAGCCGGTACAAAGTGCCTGTTCGATCTGCACCTTGCCGTCCTGTAGCATGATCGCCGGACAGCCCAGTGTCCGGATACATTTCTTACACTGTATACATTTGCTTTCTTCGATCTGTGCCGGTTTGCCGGACTTGATGAGTACGGCACAGGGCGACTTGAAAATGATCGCCTTTACACCGTCCTGCACAGCCACCCGTTTTACGCAGTCAATTGCCTCCTGCAAGTGCAGCGGGTTTACGGTTTCTACGGTTTTCACACCGATGCCGTGGAGCGTGTCCTCGATGCTCACCTTGTCCACCACTTGCCCCATCATGGTTTTTCCGGTGCCGGGGTGAGGCTGATGTCCGGTCATTGCTGTGGTGGAATTGTCCAGCACTACCAGCGTCATATTTGCCTGATTGTATACCGCGTTGACCATGCCGGTAATTGCCGAAGCAAAAAATGTGGAATCCCCCACGAAAGCAAAACAAGTGGTATCCGGTTCGATTTTTCCAATGCCCTGCGTCATGTTGACACCGGCACCCATGCACAGACAGGTATCCACCATGTCCAGCGGCATGGCGTTGCCCAGCGTATAGCAGCCAATATCTCCGCAGAATACGCTCTTTTTGCCTTTCATCGCTTCTTTTACGGCAAAGAACGAGGCTCTGTGCGGACAGCCGGCACAGAGCACCGGCGGACGTACCGGCAGTTCAGGTGGCTGGTCTGCTGTGTTCTGCTCCGGCGGCTGCCAGCCCAGAAAGGCTGCCAAATCTGCCGCCACGCTGTCGCAGGAATTCTCTCCGGCAAGAGCCACGTCCTCTGTCAGCTTGCCGCGGATACGGGTGGGCAGGTGGTACTTGCCGCAGAGGTACACCAGTTCCTGTTCAATGACAGGATCCAGCTCCTCCAGACACAGCACCTCGTCCAGCCCCTGCAAAAACTCCACTGCCAGCTGTTCCGGAAACGGGAACGGTGTTGCCACTTTCAGCAGCCGCGGTGCAGCTTTGCCGTGCAGGGCTTCCATGGTATAGGAAAAGCTGATGCCATGGGTGGCAATGCCCTTCTGACATGCGGTATCTGTTTCCGGATAGATCCGGTTGCGGGGATAGTCGGAAAAGACACTTTGCAGTTCGGTATTCCGCTTTTCCATGCGGATATGATTCTGATAGGACAGCTTGGGAAAAATCACCCACTTGGAGGAGTCTTTCACAAACCCCTCCGGCGAGTTGACCTGATATTCTGCCGCATCTTTCACCGTGATCGAAGCGTAGCCATGACAGACTCTGGTCGTCGGGCGAAACAGCACCGGTGTGTGGTAACGCTCCGAATAGGCAAACGCCTCCTGAATCATGTCATAGGCTTCCTGCACGCCGGAGGGGTCGAAGCAGGGCAGCTTGGAGAACGCCGCAAACCGCCGCGTATCCTGTTCGGTCTGCGAGGAGATCGGCCCGGGATCGTCTGCCACCAGTATCACCATGCCGCCTTTGACACCAATATATGCCAAACTCATCAGCGGATCAGAAGCCACGTTCAGCCCCACCTGCTTCATGGTCACCATGGTTCGTGCACCGCAGTACGCCGCACCGGCAGCCAGTTCCATTGCCGCTTTTTCGTTTGTGGACCACTCCACATAAATGCTGCCGTCATTGTGCTTGGCAGTCGTTTCCAGCACCTCGGTAGACGGCGTTCCGGGATAGCCGGAAACCACGTTCAGACCTGCCGCAATGGCACCCATGGCAATCGCAGCATTTCCCATTAAAAATTCTGTATGCATGTTAACCTTCCAATCTGTTTTGGGAATCCCAGTCCGCTGGGAACGGCTTTTCGCAAGTCAAGATGCACAAAAGCCTGTCTTTTATTATAACGGAATTTGTTTGCAAAGTCAAGTGTTCTGCAATAAAACAAATCCCATTTTATTACACGTGCAACAAAAAACCGCCATGCACAACTGCACAGCGGCTCTCTATTTCAGGAAAATTAGGGAAACGCTGCATAAAGCCCGCCTGACGGCTTTGCACGCAATCTGCTTGCAGATTTTCCGTCATATTGCCCAGAAATCTGACTACGCATCTTACGCACAAGCTTTATTCAGTGTTTCCCTAGGAATTACTTTCTGCCCAGCACGAAGTCCCAAGTCGGATTCTTGCCTGCACCCTGCAGGGCAACGTAGTAAAGGATATAGTACACATCGGTGGAATCTACCGAGCCGTCACCGTCAATATCAGCAGCGGCGATCTGGTCAGCGGTGAGATTGCTGGACATGCCTGCACCGCGGTATGCCACGTAGAGCATCGCTTCGAACACATCGTTAGTGTCGAGCACGCCGTCACCGGAAGCGTCACCCTTTGCAACTGTCGGAGTGGTCGTGGTGGTTGTGGTAGCTGTAGTAGTGGCAGTCGCTTCGGTTGCCGTTGCGGCAGTGGTGTTGGTGGTAGTTGTAGCTGTAGTTTCTGCGGTGGTCTGTTCTGTTGTGGATTCTGTGGTTGTAGTCGTCGTCGTGGTGGTGGGAAGTGTCGTTGTGGTCACTACAGGCTGTGTAGGAATCGGATCATTGGGATCCCAGTTATAGTGAATGGTTGCGTTTAAGAGAGCATCATTATACGAGTCAATCTGTATTGCATTCCAGTCATCTTCCGAACCGGTGTAATACACATCTTTCAGATTCTTACAATTATTGAACGCAGCATACTGAATCTCTGTAACATCTTTAAATAACAGAACGCTTTCCAAATTAGAGCAGTCATTAAAAGCATGGCCTTCTAACGACATAATATTTTCAGGAACTGTAATAGATTTTAATGAAGAACAACCATCAAAAGTGTAATCTCCCATACTGATCACACTGTTGGGAATCGAAATCTTTTCCAAGCTTTCGCATCCATGAAATGCGGAATTATTGATAACAAGCACAGAATCCGGAATTTCCACATGTATCAATTTTTTGCAATCCCCAAAAGTGCCTTCAGCAATTTCAGTCAGACCGTCCGGCAGAACAACTTCCAGCAGCGATTCGCAAGAGTTAAATACACCTGATTCCATTTTGCTCAGTTTCTCCGGCAATTTCACTTTTTCCAAGCTGGTACAACCAGAGAAGATGTAAGATTTCAAAGTAGAAACGCCATCAGGAATGGCAATAGAAGTCAAAGCGGAACAACCAAAAAACAAATGATCTCCCATGCTTGTCAAGCTTTTGGGCATAGACACATATTCCAATCCAGTACAATCACAGAATACATAATTTCCCATAGTTGTTACGGAATCCGAGAGTTCCACAGAAGTCAAAGCAGGACAAGATTGAAATACACTATTACCAATGCTTACCAAGTTCTTCGACAATGAAATCTGCTTCAGTCTGGGGCAGGAAGAAAATGCAGAATTTCCTATAGTCGTTACAGAATCCGGAATCACAATCTCCGTTAGATTGTTACAGCTGTCAAACGTTGAACCTTTAATTTCTGTTAAGCTTTCAGAAAGTGTAACTTCTTTTAATTCAGAACAATTTGCAAATACGGCAGTCCCCATTGTTTGCACACTATTTGCCATTGTCACAATTCTCAAATGGCTACAGCCATTAAAAGCACTATTTTCAATGGAAATCACGCTGTCCGGTATTGTAACTTTCACCAGTTTGGATTTCGAACTAAACGCATAACTGCTGATCTTTGTAACCGGCTTTCCCTCAATTTCCGACGGAATCGTGGCAATGGTCACATCGTCATCACAGCCTGTGATAGCCACCTCTGTACTGTCATTGATCAGTTGGTAAGTCAACCCGTCTGCGGATTCCGCACTTGCCGCAATGGACACCCGCGGCAAAGCAACCTGCACTGTCGGCAATGCCCCGACGCACAAGGTCGCCGCCGTCAAAGCGGCTAAAATTTTTCCGATTTTCTTCAATTTTATTTACTCCTCTCACATTTTTTCATGATACGAACATATATCTTTCCGCTATATATGCTAGTATTTTCTATTATACCGCAAAAGAAGAAAAAAAGAAACAGTTTTTCTATGAATATTATGTAAATTATGAAATTTATGTTGCTGCAAATGCAAAAAACAACCCTGTATAAAACCATAAAACAGGTTCTGTACAGGGTCGCTTTTCTTTAAGAGAGGAATATTTTTGAAAGGGATTGCCTAAGGCAATACCGCACAAAGAGCGTCTGGCGACTTTGCACGCCATCTGCTTGCAAATTTCTCGTCATATTTCACAAAAATGCTCGTGAATACATCAAGTATTCACTCCGCTTTTTGTTTCATCTGACGAAAAATTTGACGACGCATCTGTCGCACAATCTTTGTGCGGTATTGCCCTAAAATTTATTCTGCCATTTCCGGCAGGTTGTTGATGATTTGCACCAAGAACCGGAGCAAAACGGTTGCGTCATTGGTATCTGTCATGCCGTCGGCATCGCAGTCTGCGTTCTGCCGTGCAGTATCATTCAAGGTTACCACGCCGGCAGTCGCCTTGTTCAGCAGCACTGCGTCTGTGATGTCTACTCTGCCGTCCAGATTCACGTCACCGTACAGCACCTGTCCCAGCACTTCGGAAGAAGATGCAGTTGTCTGAGCTGTGGTTTCTGTGGTGGAGGCAACGGTTTCTGTGGTGTTCTCCGAAGAAGCGGTTTCACTTGTGGTGTCTGCCGCAGAGGAAGTGGTTTCTGTTTCTGTGGTCGTGGTTTCTTCGGTCGTGACTGTAGTTTCAGTCGTGCCGGACTGTCCCAGCACCTGAATGGTCAGAACAACGTCCGGACAAGTGGCAAATGTCACATGCAGGGTGTGCTTGCCCTCTGTCAGGGTTTCCAGATAGGAGCGATTGAAGCGGAACTGGCTGCCGTTGACAGCGTAATCCGTTCCCTGCTGCAATGCATTTCCATCCTCGGTAATGCCGGTCAGCACATGTCCGTTAGTGATAATGGTAAAGATGATGTCTGTGGGATCCTGCGGATCAAAGGTTGCTTCTGTTTCTGTTGCTTCTGCATCGGGTACCGTGACCGTACCGTCATGGTACAGACCGATGTCATCGAAATACCATACACCAGTTCCCGGATTGCCGTTCTGTCCGGTGTAGAGAGAGAATTCTTTCACACCGCTCAGTGTCGGAGTTTCTGCGGCAGTGCCCCATTGCTGCACATAGAAGTCTGAGAACGGGATCTTTACCTCTGTCCAGCCTTCCTCGGCAGTAACTTTCTGAACGCTCTCCCAGTATGCACCGGCACCGTCCACAAACTGGAATGTAGTTTCGCGGTTACTGCCGTCCGACAGGATCCAGAAGCGAATGCCGTCGAAGCCGGTCCAGTCTGCACTGCCCAAGTTCTTGGTAGCACCGCAGTAGCCTGCACCGCCGTCTGTTACGCTGTAGTCGTATTTCAGGGCAGCCTTGCCGTTCTTTACATGTTCGGTGTCCAGCGAAAGGGTCAGGCTGTCACCGCTGGAATTCTGCTGATATGCTGCGGCAACTGCTTTGCTGTCTGCATAGCTTTCGAAGTCGTCGATCACGCTGCGGGACTGTTCCTCCGCAGTGGAATCGTACACGCGAATCAATGCGGTCGGCTGTGCACCCTCGGTGGTAAGCAGCGTTACCTTGTGATTGCCCAGTTCCAGTGATTGCAGTGCATTTTTCGAAATGGTAACTGTAGTGCCGCTGATGCTGTAGTCGGTGTCAGCAGTCAGTGCGGTGTCGTCCAGCTGTAGTCCGGAGATGCTGCCCAGTTTGATCGTTGCCTGCAAGGTCACATCTTTCGGGTTCACAATGTCAAAGTCTGCCTTTTTCGGAGAAACGCTGTTCTGTGCATTGCGGGCATTCATACGCTCTGCATGTGCCATAATGACATCACGTGCATCATTGGTTTTCGGGTAATCCCGAAAATAAACGGTATAGCCGTCATAGTCCTGATACAGGCTGCCGCCGTCCATGGAAGCCAGCATCCAGTAGTTGGTTCCGGCGAATTCTACGCCCTCGTAGGTGTTGCCCTCGAAAATGTTGAACCAGTCTGTATAAACATCGGCTCTTTCGCCCTGGTCTTTCCAGCCGAATTCTTCTGCGATCAGCGGCTTATTCATTGCCGCGGTGTCCTCGCCGTGCTTCTTGAACCAGAATTCGCCCTGCTCCTTGGTCAGTCCCCACTGGTCGCAGTACACATGCAGAGTGCCGAAGTCAATATCCGGAATCGAGGTCAGCTGTAAATAGTCCATACCGGAGCTGCCGTGGTATACATACTTGTGGTCGCCCTCCGGAAAATCGTTGTAACCATAGTTATAGAAGCCTTCGTCACCAACAGCCAGCATGTGGTTGTCGTCGATAGACTTCACATAGGCACTCATTTCGGTTGCCCACTTTACAACGGTGTTGTTTTCACAGCCCGCATCGGATTCACAGCGAGGTTCATTCGCCAGTTCCCATGAGAAGATCGTGGGATCGTCCTTGTACTTTACGCCGGTATATACGTTCTCATGATTGAGCAGTGTCTTGATGTAATCCTTATACCAGCCCTTAATGGTTTCATTGGTGTAGAAGTCATCGTGACCGCTGACATTTTCCCCTGCCAGCTTTGCCCACTGGACATACTGTCCCATGCCGCCGAATGCTTCCCAGTTATTTGTAAAGGTGATCAGCAGTTTGATACCTTCCTGCTCTGCCTTGTACAGTGCATAGTCCAGCTTCTGCAAGCCGTCCTCGCCTTCGTTGACGACCGGTCTGCCCAGATCGGCATCGAAATACTGATAGTACACGCCTTCCTTTTCGCCGGAGCCATCTACGTTGTCGGTGAATACGGTGTAACCTTTATCAGAAACCTTATCCGTTTTCACACCGGCATCTAAGTTGCCCCATGTGCGGACAACTTTCAGTCCCATTTCTGCGGCATCTTCCAGCACTGCATCTACGCTTTCCTTCGGCTTGAAGTTCAGATAGTAGTTATTGGTGCCGGCATAGTAGAATGTAGAGCCATCCAGCATGAACTGGGTGCCGTTGGTGGTAACGAATCCGCTGCGGGTATCAGCTGCATTTACGGTGAATGATGATGCAAACGGCATCATTACGGTGCTGCAGCCGAGAACGACACTGCTGATTGCTGCGATCCATTTCTTCTTCATTTTGGTTCCTCCTCATAATAATTCCAAAAGAGTGTTATCCCTGTTGATGCATAAATTCCAGATTCCGGTCGATCAGATCACACCGCTGCTTGACACAATCGGCACTGCGAAGCGGGTCCTGCGGGGTGTGAAAGGCGTAATCCAACAGTCGCTTGATGTCGGTAGTGGCAACGTGCAACCGTGTGTCTGATGATGCATAATAAATGTATACCGTGCCGTCCGGACGAACGATCGCACCGTTGGTGAACACCACGTTGGAAACATCGCCCACCCGTTCTCCGCCCAGCGGAGCCAGAAAATAGCCAGACGGTTCGGCAATCACTTTCCACGGCTCGTGCAGGTCTGTGACAAATACATACAATACGTAGCGAAGTCCCGCTGCCGTATTCCGCACGCCGTGTGCCAGATGCAGCCAGCCCTGTTCCGTTTCGATAGGCACCGCACCGGCTCCGTTTTTGGATTCGGTAATGGTGTGATACTTCCGCAGGCTGGTCATACGTTCTTCTTCAATCACCGCATGGGTGATGTCCTCTGCCAGTCCGAACCCGATACCGCCGCCGGAACCAGTTTCAATGAAGCCGTCCATCGGTCTGGTATAAAACGCATACTTCCCGTCTACGAATTTCGGAAGCAGGCAGACGTTCCGCTGCTGGGGGCTTTGCTTGGTCACCAGATTCGGCAGGCGTTCCCACGTGTTCAAATCCTTGGTGCGGACAATGCCTGCTGCCGCCACTGCCGCCGACAAGTCGGCAGGGTCTTTGGCACTGGATTCAGAACAGAACACGCCGTAGATCCAGCCGTCCTCGTGCTGAGTCAGCCGCATGTCATAGACATTGGTTTCGTCCGGATACAGATCCGGCAGCACAACGGGCTTTTCCCGAAAGCGAAAATTGTCGATGCCGTTGGTGCTCTCTGCAACCGCAAAGAAGCTTTTTCGGTCATTGCCCTCTACCCGAACCACAAGACAATACTTGCCATTCAGATAAATTGCTCCGGCGTTGAACACCGCGTTGACTCCCAGCCGTTCCAGAAAAAACGGGTTCGTTTCCGGATTCAGATCGTACCGCCAGTGCAGCGGCACATGGTCACGGGTGAGCACCGGATTTTTCCACCGCAGGTAGATACCATTATAAAAAGAAGATTTCTCATTTTTGCGGCGGAACAATTCTTCCTGCTTCTCTTTCTGCCGCAGATATTCAACATGATACATCTGGATTCCTCCTTATGATCTCCATACACATTCTGCCATTATGATACGGGCACTTCCACGGGTCAACGATCGTCAGCTTTTTCACCGGTTTGCCGGTGATGTCCACTTTCCAGAACCATTCGCTGTTTTCCCGCGAATCCACCAGCTGCCGCAGAATATACTTCCACACTTTCGCGGCGGCTTCGCCGTACTGTTTCTGTTCAGGATGTTTTTCCAGCATGTGGACAAATCCAACGATCGCCTCTGACTGCACCCACCAGATCCGGTCTGTATCTGTCACACCTTTTTCGATTTCGTTGCAGACGGCTTCGCCGTCAAAGCCGCGTTCCAGTACAGATTGTGCCAGCACATCGGTCATGCGGTGTACCTTTTCAGCCAGTGCCGCATCTCCCAGCAGATCACAGCCCCAGTCCAGTAGCCATGCACTTTCAATATCGTGTCCGTAGCTCTGGAGGTCGATCAGACTGTGGTAGTTCTTATCAAAGAATACCTCCTGCCGGCGTTTTTCCGGTTGGAACATGTGCTTTCCCCAGATGTCCAGCAGGGCACGCAGTTCTGTTCCCACTTCCGGTGCCTGTGTCGCCTGATACAGTCCGCTGTAGCCTTCAAAAACATGGAGCAGGGTGTTCATGGTACGCTCTGCCATAACACCGTTTTCGGAAAGCTTTTCGTTAGATTCCGGATTCCAGAAACGGTCATAGGCTTCTCCATAGCCGCCTGCATCGCGGCAATGGTTTTCCACGCACTGAAACAACTGATTCGCTGCAAACAACGCCTTCGGATTTCCGGTCAGCCGATAATAAGCAGACAGGGCGTAGATTGCAAACGCCTGATTGTAGGTGTGCTTGGTGGTGTCCAGCGGTTTTCCATCAAAAGTCACCGACCAGTACACGCCGCCGGCTTTGCGATCCATGCAGTACCGCATCAGAAACCGGTACGCATGATCTGCCGCCTGCCGCAGGTCCAGACGTTTCAGCAGCATTGCCGCTTCGGAAAAAAACCAGAGGATCCGGCTGTTAAGAATACAGCCCTTTTCGGCTTTTTCATTCCGCCGCAGGTTCAGATCTACATAACTGACAAACCCGCCATAATGATCGTCCTGCAGCGACAGCCAGAACGGAATGATTTTTTGTTCCAGCATCATTTGCACTTCTGCGGTCAGTTTCATGTCCATCCCTCCTATTGTTGGCATTATCTGCAATTATCGTCTGCCCTCGCTGCAGTCATCATCACAAGCCGCATCATGGGACTGAATGTATTCGACTACGGTCTGTACATCAGTAAACGCCAGACCCACATAGCTGTCTGCACAGCCATAGTAAATCGCAATTCTGCCGGTGTCGCCGTCCTGCAGGGTGGCACAGGGGAAACAAACGTTCGGCACAAAGCCACGTTCTTCGTACCACTGTTCCGGTGTCAGCAGGAAGTTTTCACAGCGGTATTTCACCCTGGACGGTTCATCCAAATCCAGAATGGCACCGCCGATGCTGTAGACGAATCCGTTACAGGTATTGGTAACACCATGGTAGAACAACAGCCATCCCTCACTGGTTTCGATTGGTGCTGCTCCGCCGCCAATTTTGGTGTTTTCCCACCAGCGGCTGCTCTTGCCCATAACATGGCGGTGGTGTCCCCAGTATTCCATGTCTTTGCTTTCGCTCAGGAAGATGTCCCCGAATGGGGTGTGTCCGCTGTCACTGGGACGGGACAGCATCAGATATTTGTCGTTGACCTTTCGCGGGAACAATACCGCGTTCCGGTTAAACGGCAGGAACGGATTTTCTACTCGCACAAATGTCTGGAAATCGGTCGTCTTTGCCATGCCGATCGCTGCACCATATGCGTCCTGACACCAGATGACATAATAGGTTCCGTCCACTTCTACCAGTCGGGGATCGTATGCGTAGATCGGCTGAAACGGCTCGCCGTTCTCATCTACAAACTGGATCTTATCCGGTTCGAACTCCCAGTGGATTCCGTCGCGGCTTCTGCCGAAGTAGATAAACGGAATGCCGTTCACCTGCTCTCCGCGGAACACACCCACATAGGCACCCTGATAGGGAATCACAGCACTATTAAATATGCGGGCAACATCGGGAATCGGATTGCGGGAAATGATAGGGTTTTCGGTATAACGCCACACCGGTGCAGAACAGTTTCCCGGTCGGTTCTGCCACGGGATATTCGGCAGGCTGGCTGCCTGTGTCAAAGTCGGGTTCATATATATTGCCTCCTATTATTCCTTTACAGCACCCATTGCCATGCCGCTGTAGATCTGTTTCTGACAAAACAGGAAAATAATCAGAATCGGAATCATGGTGATAATTACGCCGGCACAGATATACTGATACTGGCTGCCCATAGGTCCGGTGAATGTGTACAAAGAAGTGGATACCACCTGATACAGGTTCTTGTCCTGCAAGTACAGGTTTGCCATATAGTATTCGTTGTAGGTGCCGACACCTTTCAGAATCGCACTGGTAACGATCGCCGGTTTCAGCAGCGGCAGCAGGATTCGGAAGAATACGCCGAAATAACTGCAACCGTCCAGAATTGCCGCCTCGTCCAGTGTCTTTGGCAGATTCTCGAAAAACTGCAAAAAGATATAAATGGCGATAACATCAGTCCCCAGCATCAGGAAAATGTAGCCGTAAAGCGTATTGACCAGATGCAGAACCGTCATGATCTGATAGACGGTGACCTGTGTGGCAATTCCCGGGATCAGTGCCGCAACCATGAACAGATTGCGAATCAGGTGATTGCCGCGGAACTGGAATCGGTTCAGCACATACGCCAGCATGGCGGAAATCATGGTACTGCCCACCAGCACACAAACCAGAATCAGAAAGCTGTTGAGAAACGCTTTTCCCATGTCTGCCTTTTCCCATGCCACCTTGAAATTCTCAAAGTTCAGCCAGCTTTCCGGCAGTGTCATAACACTGGTCGTGCGGTATTCTTCATCGTTTTTAAATGCCGTTGTCACACAGCTGACGATCGGCACCAGTGCACAGAATGCACCCAGCAGCAGAATCGCATACTGTAGAATCTGCTTCGGCAGTTTTTTTAGAAAGACGTGTCCTTGTTTCATTTTCTCGCCCTCCTCTTACTGGTGCGGATACCAGAATCCAACTTCTTTTCTGCCAGCTTCTGCACAGCACTGACCAACAGGATCAGCACCAGCAGTACCACTGCCATTGCCGATGCCAGACCAACCTTCTGGTTGGCGTGTGCCAGCTTATCCATCAAGACAAAATAGGTCGATGTTCCGAAGCCGCCGTCTGTGATTACATAAGGGATTTCGAATACGGACAGCGAACCGGAAATGGCGAGGATCATATTCAGTACTACGATCGTGCGAATGGACGGCAGGATAATGTAACGGAACCGATGCCATGCGTTGGCACCGTCAATGGCTGCGGCCTCGTACTGAGTTTTGTCTACGCTGGCAATTGCTCCGATAAACAGTACCATGTTTTGTCCCATGTACCGCCAGATAGAAGATGCCACCAGCACCCAGTTGTTGATGCGGATATCTTTCAGCCAGAACGGCAGCATGTCTTCAGGAATTCCCAGCAAGCCCAAAATGGAGTCCAGCACGAATCCGTGGGTATAGAAATACTTGAAAATGAATCCCACGGCAATGCCGCAGACCAAACTCGGAAAGTACAGTGCTCCGCGGAAAAAGTTTCCGCCTTTTGGATTAAAGCTGAGAATCGTTGCAAACAGCAGTGCCAACGCCAGCTGCACAACGGAACCAACCATATAATACAGGCTGAGTTTCAGGGCATTGAAGCAATCATCTCGTGTGAAAATGTCCACATAGTTTTGCAGTCCCACAAACTTTCTGGCACCGATATATTTCATGTCGTAAAAGCTGAACTGCACCATTTTGAAAAACGGCAGATATGTAAACAGTACCAGCAGGAACAATGGTACAAACAGAAATGTCAGAGTCACTACCACTTTTTGTACATTCACATTGGACCATTTCAGCTGCCGCTTTCGTTTGGACAATCCGACTTCTGTGTGATGTGCTGCCATGTCCATGCACTTCCTTTCTGACTTCAAGCGTTATCTTTATTCCGGAGTTACACCGTTCTTTTCCTGTGCACTGGTCCATGCAGCATTCCATTCATCGGCGATTTCTTCCATCGTTTGATTGCCGCCGATGGCTGCTTCTATAATCGAAGCCACATGCGTGGAATCAGAATCCAGAGAAATTTCAGAATCGTTGTTGATCTTACCGAACAAGTCTTCTTCTCCGGCAGGAGCAGGATTATCGGTCACCAGCGTGATACTCTGAAAGCTTTCCAGAGAATCCGGATACGCATCGCCCTTTACGATCGGGATACCGCCCTGAGTTTTCGCAAAGCCGGAGGACTCGGTGAGCCACTTGATGTACAGCATCGCTGCCGTTTTTTCTTCGCTGGTACTGTTCACATTGACACCATAGCAATAGTCTGCACTTGCGGAAGCATACTGTTTGCCGTCCACGCTGATCGGGAACGGCATATAGGCGATGTCATCTGCATTGGGACCGCCTGCCTGCATCTGCGGCACTGCCCAACTGCCCAGAACCATGCAGCCAATATTGCCTTCGTTGATCTGTGCCTTACAGCCCTCCCAGTCAGTTGTAGTCGGGTCTTCTTCCGTCAGCCCCTGCTTTACTGCCTCATACAGAGTATCATATACGGCAAACGGTCCGGTCATATCGTCATGCTTTGCAAACGGATCCTTGGAGTGTACCAGCTTGTTGTTTTTGAAATCTGCATCTCCCGTTGCACCGCCGCTGATATAAGCATCCCATGCTGTCAATGTCCAGCCGGCAGCGTAGTTGGTATACAGCGGAATAGCATCGGTTTTTTCCTGAATCAGTTTCAGATCTGCCAGAAATGTTTCCGGATCTGTCGGCAGTTCTGTGATGCCTGCCTTTTCAAAAACCGCTTTATTGTAAACGACACCGCTGACATTGCCCATGGTAGGGATACCGTAGACTTCATTATTAAACATCTGCTTATCTGCAAATTCGTAAGTATCCTTGAAGTCACCGTAGTCACCGATCTTTTCAAAATAATTACTCAGTTCGCTCTTGTCTACCGTAGTTGGAATACAGCAGATGTCACCCCAGTCACCGGAAGACAACCGTGTTGTAGCATCAGTATCGTAATCGGTAATACCTTCATAGGTAATTGTGATGTTCGGATACATGGCATTGAATTCGCTGATGTAGTCCTGAAAATCGGAATCCACCAGATCGGTGCGGTTTGTCAGGATCTTCAGGTCTGCCTTCAGATCAGTAGCCGTTTCGCCTACCTGCATGTCCTTATAGGCAACGGTCGGCTTTGCGTCTGCGTTTTTGCTGGTTTTGCTGTTGGTGCTTCCACACGCGGTCGCCGCAGCAGTGAGCATGCCTGCCAGTACCAGAGCCAGAATTCTGTGTTTCATAATAAGTTCCTCCATTTCGGTATTGCGTTCTCGTGCCGAATCGCAATTTTATGCTGATTTTTCACGTATAGGTTTCCGGAATCTTTTTTATATTCCGTTTCTTTATGATCCTATCTTACTCTATTTTTACCTAAAAGTCAAGCTAAATTTAAGTTTAAAACAGCTTTTCTGCATTTTCCACAAAAGGATTCTATTCGAATTAGCTATATTCAACAAACATTTCGCCGGATTTGTTGTGCAATTCGGTATCGTGATTCGGGATTTCCGATTTTTTAGCTAAAAAAATAAGCCCGACAGAAAAATTCTCCCCTGTCGGACTGACATATAAGCAAAATTGTTCCTAAGGAAACACTGAATAAAGCTTGTGCGTAAGATGCGTAGTCAGATTTTTCGACAGATTTCTGAGCAATATGACGGAAAATCTGCAAGCAGATTGCGTGCAAAGCCGTCAGACGGACTTTATGCAGTGTTTCCTGAATGTTTCTGCACGCTTTCCCGAATCACCAGTTTTCCGCTGACAACAATGCGGCGAACTTCGGCTTCGGGCTTCTGGATCCGGCGAATCAGCTGCTGGGCACTGACTTTTGCCATATGATCTACGTCAATGGCGTAAGTTGTCAGCGATGGAACAGCCAGATCTGCCAGAATGTAGTCATCGAATCCCACCACAGAAACGTCCTCCGGCACACGGATCCCATTTTCTTTCAGAGCATTCAGCAGCACATATGCAGTAACATCACAGTTACAGGCAAACGCAGTGGGCAGCTTAGACAGACGTTCCAGAGAAACTGTCACCTTTCCTTCTGCATCACGATCCGGGAGAATACGATCTTCCGTCACAGTCACACTAGCTTCCCGCATGGCACGGCAATAGCCATAATAGCGGTCAGTGATACTGCTGGTGGCATTGACAGAACCCACAAAGACAATATCCCGATGTCCCATTTGCAGCAGGTAATCCACCATGGTATACATGCCGTAATAGCCGTCGGAGATCACGGAGTCCCGATGATACCGTGCGTCAAACGCGTCCAGCACTACCAAGGGAATTTCAGTTTCCGCCAGCATATTTCGATAGGCTTTTGAAAAATTGCCCATGACGATCACGCCGTCTACCCGTTCTTCCTGCACCAGCCGTGGCACCTGACAGTTTTGCTCCGCAGTATCGTTCACCACTTCCAGAATGCCGATATGTCCGGTCTGTGCCAGATAAAACAGGATCCGTTCGTACAGACTCCAGTAAAACGACTGTCCTTTTTCAATATATCGATAAGATGTCACAATTCCCAGCGTATAGGTTTTCGCCGCAGCCACCGGCTTGGCTTTCTTGTTCTTGTAACCCATTTCTTCTGCCAGCTGTAGAATTTCCTGCCGCAGCTCCTCGCTGACACCGTCCTTTCCGGCAAGTGCCTTGGAAACTGTTACAATGCTGACATGCAGCCGCTCGGCAATGTCAGACATTCGTACTGCTTTTGCCACGTTTCTCCGCCCTTTCTTTTTGCAAAGTTGCTTTTTTAGCTAATTATACAGTAATTTAAGTAATTTGTCAAGAATTATTTTTCGAACAGCAGACGAATATTTTGGGAAAAGCTGAAAGAACCGCTGTACATTTCTGCACAGCGGTTCTTGTCTGGTGTAAGTGATACGTGAAATTTTACCAAAAAACATATATCTGAAAACATTCGAACACCATTTGCATTTTCTCCAAGCCTATGCTATAATATAGTTGTATTTTATCATTAGGAGAAAAGCTATGGCAGAAATGATATTGGTTGTCGATGATGAAACAGAAATTGCAGAGCTTGTGGAGGTCTACCTGAAAAACGAAGGCTATCTGGTGAAAAAGGCTTCCTGTGCCGCAGAGGCTCTGCATATTGCAGACACCCAGCCCATTGCACTGGCACTGCTGGACGTGATGCTTCCGGATCTGGACGGCTTCACCCTCTGCCGGAAAATTCGGGAAAAGCATTTGTTTCCGTTGATTATGCTGACTGCCAAAACGGAAGATGTGGATAAGATCACAGGGCTGACACTGGGTGCAGACGATTATATCACGAAGCCGTTCAACCCGCTGGAGGTCGTTGCACGCGTCAAGACACAGCTGCGACGATATATCCGGTACAACCAGACTGCACCGGAACCTGCTCCGGCGGCAGTGTACGACTGCGGCGGACTGTACATCGACCATGAAAGCCATACATGCACCCTCTACGGCAAACCGCTTTCGCTGACACCGCTGGAATTCGAGATCCTCTGGTATCTCTGTTCCCGCAAGGGGCATGTGGTTTCTTCCGAAGAACTGTTCGAAGCAGTCTGGGGCGAAAAATATCTGGACAACAACAATACCGTTATGGCACACATTGCCCGCCTGCGGGAAAAAATGGGCGAACTGCCCCGCAAGCCCAAGTGGATCAAAACGGTATGGGGCGTGGGGTACAAGATCGATGAATAAGCAAAACAGCAAACACAAAAAACTGGTACAGTTCTGGCTGTGCGGCATCGGCTTCACCATTGGCATGGTGGTCTTGTTTGGACTAGGGTATATTCTCTGTCATCTGGTCACATGGCAGTCCTACGAAACGCCCTATATCCTGTTGAAAATGGCGGAATTTGGCATCGCACCAGTACTCTTTCTGGCAGGCTGGGGATTTTTGATTTACCGTTTTTTCTTCTATGTCCCCAGAGCAGTTTCTGACCGTTCCCGTGCCATTCGGCGGCTATGGCTGCGAACGGTACTGCTGTTATTTCTGTCGATCGTGCTGTGGCTGGGACTAATGATTCTGCTGCTTGTCGGCATTTCGTCTTTGCTTCGCTGGGATATTGTTTGGAACGGTTCGGCTTCCATGGCATATATCTTGCAGACAATACGTTTTTTGACTCCGTTTCTGGCAATTGTCGGCGTGGTCGTCATTTCGCTGCTGCTTTTTCGAAAGCCGTTCTCCTATTTACAGGAGATCGTACAAGCAGCAGAGCAAATGCAGCAGGAACCGGAAAAACCAATTACCCTTTCCGCACCAGTCAAGACGATTCAGGACGAACTGAACCGCCTGCGGGAATCCTCCAACCAAAACGCACTTGCCGCAAAGGAAGCCGAACAGCGGAAAAATGATCTGATCGTCTATCTGGCACACGACCTGAAAACACCGCTTACCAGTGTGATCGGCTATCTTTCTCTATTGCAGGACGAGCCGGAAATTTCACAGGAACTGCGTGCAAAATATACCGGCATCGCTCTGAACAAGGCACAGCGGCTGGAAGAACTCATTAACCAATTCTTTGAGATCACCCGTTTTCAGCTGACGCATATGGAACTGGAATGGGAAACGATTCACTTTTCCCGTATGCTGGAGCAAACTGCCTTTGAATTTCAGCCGATTCTGGAGGAAAAGCACCTACAGCTGCAAACGGAAATTGCCCCTGATGTGAAACTTACCTGTGATCCGGATAAGCTGGAACGGGTTGTAGACAACTTGATTCGCAACGCTATCAGCTACAGTTATCCCAATACCGCCATTTCACTGGAGATGCACACCACCGAGGAATATGCCGTGCTGACGATCTGCAATACCGGACGCACTATTTCACCGGAAAAGTTAGACCGCATTTTTGAACAGTTCTTCCGCGGGGACAGTTCCCGTGCCACTGCTACCGGCGGGGCTGGATTAGGATTGGCAATTGCCAAGCAGATCACCGAACTGCACGGTGGCACAATAAAAGCAGACAGCCGGAACGAGCAGATTCGATTCACCGTAACGCTCCCGCTTCGTCAGAAAATCGTATGATTTTTTTCAGAAAAAAAACAGAAAGCCATATGCATTTCCGCAGGCACTTCTTTCGCAGATGTGATACAATCAGAAGCGAAAGGAGTGCTTTTTATGACTTCACAAAGACACAGATTTTTTCGTTTTCTGTTTATTCCCCTGCTGATTCTGGCAGTGCTTCTCGGACTGGTGCTGTTCCGACAGCATGCCGGTTTACCTACCAGATTTTCCACGCAAAGCAACACCCCGTGGAATCTGATACTGGTCAACAATGAACACGCCTTGCCCAGAGGATACTCGCCGGAACTGACGACACTTTCCAACGGTGTGCAGGTGGATTCCCGCATCTACCCTGATTTACAGAGTATGTTTGATGACATGCGAACGGAAGGTGTCTACCCTGTTGTCGGCGAGGGTTATCGTTCGGAGCAGCAGCAACAGGAGATGATGCAGGAAAAAATCGATGCCTACCTTGCAGAGGGCTACAGTGAACGCAAAGCACGCAAGGAAGCGGAAAAGTGGGTGGCAAAGCCAAACTACAGCGAGCATCAGCTGGGACTGGCACTGGACATCAACGCCGACAAGAGCCGGTGCGACAACGACACCATTTATCAGTGGCTGTCACAAAACGCCTATCGCTACGGCTTTATTCTGCGGTATCCGGAGGGCAAAGAGGACATTACCGGCATTGACTACGAACCGTGGCACTATCGCTATGTGGGAAAAGAGGCAGCACAGGAAATCCAGTCGGAAAATGTTTGCTTGGAGGAATACTTAGAAAAGACATGACTGCTCCGGCAAATTCAGCAAAAGTTTTTCTCTGTTCTCCGATTCACACAAAAACAATTGACATTTCCCACAAATTGTGCTACAATATAGGCAAAACAGAAATCAGATGCGGAAGCATTCCGCACGCACATGATACAGGGAGGACTTTATGCTGCATCACATTTTTCAGAAATTGCTGCTGCCAGCAGCTCTGGCGGGAACCATGTTTGCCGGCACAGTGGCTCCGGCGGTGTCCCTCGCGGCACAGGCCGCCACACAGCCGGACAGCTACCACGATGACTGGCTGCACGTCAACGACAACGCCGAAATCGTAGACAAGGACGGCAATCCGGTCTGGATCACCGGCTGCAACTGGTTCGGCTACAATGTCGGCAGTCAGGTTTTCGACGGGGTATGGTCCCAGAACATGCACGATATGCTCCGGCAGATCGCCGACCACGGATTCAACTTTCTCCGCATTCCCATGTCTACGGAAATTTTGCTCCAGTGGAAAAACGGCGACCCTGATCCCGCCACCCCCAAAGTCAACCAGTACACCAATCCGGAACTGACGGAAGAAGGCATCGAAGGCGGCACGATCAAGTACAGCTTCGACATCTGGAACATGGCAGTGAAGTGGTGTCGGGAACTGGGCATCAAGATCATGATCGATATTCACAGTGCAGAAACAGCTTCCGCCGGTCATCAGATCAGCCTGTGGTATACGGACAAATTCAGCACAGAGGACTGGTGCGATGCACTGGCATGGTTCGCAGACTACTATAAAGACGACGACACCATTCTTGCCATTGACTTGAAAAACGAGCCCCACGGCACAGCTGATGTAAAAGACCAAATGGCAAAGTGGGACGATTCCACCGACCCTACCAACTGGAAATACGCCGCAGAAACCTGTGCGGCACGGGTACTGGAAAAGAATCCGGAACTGCTGGTCATGGTAGAGGGTACGGAAGTCTACCCCAAAGAGGGCTATGACTGGACTGCTCCGAAAATCGACTACACCACCATGACAGAATATTATTACGGCACATGGTGGGGCGGCAATTTCCGCGGAGCGAAAAAATATCCCATTGATCTGGGCAAATATCAGAGCCAGCTGGTCTATTCCCCTCACGACTACGGTCCGCTGGTATGGGAACAGAAGTGGTTCTACGACGGCTTCACACAGGAAACGCTGCTGAAAGACTGCTGGTATGACAACTGGTTCTTCCTCCAAGATGAGGGCGTGGCTCCCCTGCTGATGGGCGAATGGGGCGGATTTATGGACGGCGGCAAAAACGAGCAGTGGATGACCTATCTCCGTGACTTTATGATCGAAAACCGGATTCACCACACGTTCTGGTGCTTCAACGAAAACTCCGGCGACACCGGCGGACTGGTCTATGACAACTTCGGCAAGTGGGACGAGGACAAATATGCTCTGGTCAAGCCGGCACTGTGGCAGGACGACAACGGCAAGTTTATCAGTCTGGATCACACAATTGCTCTGGGTGCCAACGGCATTTCCCTTTCCGACTACTACGGCAGCGGGAACAGCAGTACAACAACACCGGACAGCAAAATAATTGCAGGTGATGTGAACAGTGACAAGCTGGTCAACGGTGTGGATCTGACACTGATGCGGCAAAACATCGTCAAATGGCAGAGCACAGAGGATGTGCTGACTGCCAGCCCGCAGGACACCAACGGCGATGGCGTATTCAGCGTAGCAGATATTGTCCTGTTGACACAGTATCTGCTGGGGAAAGATGTCACACTGAAAAGCTACACTTCGTAACAATACCATTCTATAAAAAACCCCCCTGACTTTCACGGTTTGAACCAGAAAGTCAGGGGGTTTTTATGTACATAATAAAGCTATATCAGACAAACGCTTCCCTGATGCTGTCATAGTGCAGGAAAATACCCTCTGCAGCAATGGCACGAATCTCCTCGGCAGTTGCCAGTGCGAATTCCGTCACCTCGTCCGGCTGTACTTTTACATCTGCTTCGGTAAAATCCAGCACGTACTTGTAAATATCCACAAAGTAATTGTTCTGTTCTTCCGGATTGACACGCTTATAGGAAAACGCATAGCCGCCCTTGGCACCGGTGACATCGATACCGGTTTCCTCCAGAATCTCACGTTTTACGGCATCGGCTCCGTCTTCTCCGGCACGAACACCGCCGCCCGGAACTTCCCACCAGCCGGCAGCCCATTCCTTGTCCAGATTACGGCGTGTAATCAGATATTTGCCGTCCGGACGCTGCAACACTCCCAGCACGGTCAGGTGAAATTCGTCCGGCTTCATGTGCCAGTCATTCCGGTTCATTGTACGTCCGGTCTTTTGTTTGTTTTCATCGTAAATATCCCACTGTTCCATGGATTTTGCTCCCTTTTCTTTTTTTGCCTTTTTATTGTAGCATAGTTGAGGGGCGGTTGTCAAGGCGAATTTGATTTTTTACTATTGCATGGAATAAAGGAAACGCTGAATAAAGCCCGCCTGACGGCTTTATGCAGTGTTTCCTTAACTCTTGTTTGCTGTACATAACAGTTAATTATCCCTTTCCAAAGTGATATGATTTAAATAATTTTTGCTGTGGTGATGCTTCCCTCATGATAAAATTCTATTATCCGCTTCATATCAGTTGATATTAGCCAAGTATCAAACGAAACGGCTAATACATCATAAATATTATCTAAAATATCCTCAATATTGCACTTGATGATCGGAATTGCTGCGTTATCCCATATGACATAATATTCACTTTCATCAGGTAACTGACGGATTTCCTCAAAGTTAATTTCATGAGCGTCCGCATACTTTGAAAAATCAATTTTTCCATAAAATGTAGACTTTAAATTAGAAAGAATTTGTTCTTCCAATTCCTTATCCTCTATGATGCTGTATTTTTTTAAAACATCCAAGCATTCTTCCAATAAAGTCATATCAGTTGCCTCCACATTTTGTGCAGTGTTTGCTTGTTTGTGTATAGTCATGTGCTTTGTTTCATGAATGTTCTATTGTATTATACCATAATTGAGTGGGGAAAGTCAAGGTGGTGATTCTATGTTTCGGTGCAAACGTGTGCAAGAAACAGGCAAATTGATGAAGTGCTCTTTTCATACGAAAAAATTACAAACTTTAGGAAACACTGAATAAAGCTTGTGCGTAAGATGCATCGTCAGATTTTTCAGCTTTATAAAAAACGGCTTAAATGCGTCGAATTTCGCATCTAAGCCGTTTTGCATATGGTCGAGGTGACAGGACTCGAAGATGTGGGATTTCAAGCAAAATCCACGCAAAATTGGGAGATTTTCAAATTTAGTTGGCACTTTGGATTGGCACATAATTTCTCTCAAAATTGACTCAGGTTTCTATTGGCAAAATTGCTTTCGAGTGTGTTGGGTGTAAACAGTACAATATTTTCCAGACTCTCACTCACATCTCGTTGTAGTGATATTTTTTCAGTCTCCCGCCGACAATTACGCAAATCAAACTCCCAGTCACGCCAAGTATGAACATCATTAAAGCAGCACCTGAGCCTTTTCCTGTGCCGAAAAACGTTCTTAAAATCGGCAGATCACCATGTCTGACCATAAATGGCTCGCATACGTCATCCACCATAAAACCGCCCAAAAACAGTCCAATCGGGATTGTAAAAAATTGCAGCGTATTTCGGCAGGCATAGACACGCCCTTGTAATTCTACAGGAATCGAACCTCTGAGAATCACTTCCAGATTCGTACTCATAACCGGTACAAAAAGCCATCCAATTGCCTGCCCGATACACCATAACACCGGTTCTCTGGAAAATGCCAGGATAAAGTTCTCCGTCCCCATAGCAAACAACATTGTCAGATAGACAATTTTTACCCGATCCTTCGGTTTAGGCAGGGCAGAAACAATTAGACTGCCAACAATCATAGCCGCACCAGAGCAGGAAGTGACGATGCCAAGAACGGTTTGGCTGCCCTTTGGATTTGGAAGGACATATCCCGGCAGTACGGCGTCAAAAGCAGAAGATACCAAATTGATGCCCGACAGAAACAACAGCAGCGTCAAAATCATAGGGTTACGTTTCAAAAATCTCAGACCTTCTTTTGCAAGACGAAAGATGTTTTCGCTTCTCTTGCTCCTGCTCTTTGGAAGTGAAACAAAAAACAGCAGCGCCGTAAATGCAATTATAAAGCTTCCGACATCTGCTGCCACAACGCCATTCAGTCCTGCAAAAGCGTACAAGGCGGTAGCAATCAAGGGGTTTAATATGGAGATCAATGACCGGGATAGAGAACGAAGTGCACTTGTTTTTTGATAATACTGTTCGGGAATAATCAGTGTCATAGCAACTTCTGAAGCTGGCTGCTGTACCGTGTTCATTAGCCCGGAAATGATGTTCAGGGCATATAAGTGCCATACCATCAGATGATTTGTGCGAAACAAGGCAAACACAGCTATGGTGCAAAATACAGCAAACAGGTCACAGACAAGCATTATTTTCTTTTTGTCCAATCGGTCCGTCAGTGCTCCTGCAAAGATGCTCATTAATACATAGGGTGCATAAGAGCATATGGTAAGTGCAGCTGTGCTTAAAGAAGAACCCGTAGTCTCGTATAACCATAAGGTAAGTGCAAATGTCGTGATGCTGCTACCCAACTGAGAGACGCTTTGTGTGCTCCAGAGAATCAGAAAATTTTTCAGTGGATGTGATTTGTTTTTCATTTATCTTTGCTCCTTTTTCTATAAATGATTGAGCATAACAGAAAGAAGCAAAGTCTGAGGATATCAGCCAAAGGCAATTCCTCCATGCAGTCTCCTCAGACTCTGCATGGAGCAGTTACAATACAAAGTATCATTCTATTTTCCTTTCGTAGGTATGAAAGTATACATATTGCAAAGGATCTGATTTTATTATACTGCGCTTTGGTAACCTTGTCAATGAAACTAAGGGCGTGTTTTTTGCAGGATACTGCATCTATTCATGCTACTTGATTGCTTTACACCCTATTTTGTGATCTGACAATTCTACATCGCAGAAATTCTTTACCAGTGTAGTCTATCGAAAATCCCTATTCTATATGAAAAAAGTATATTCAAGTATTTCGGGGAAGATATATGTTATCTGGCGTTTCGGGAGAGTAAGGAAATCAGCGTGGATGACATTGAGAAATCGAGATATCATTGAAACTCAGCGAAATTAAGTTGATTTTTAATCGGTTTTATGGTATAATGATTACAACAAATATTTTACAGAAACTGAGGTGAATGCTGTGGAAAGAAAGCCATTGCCAATCGGCATAGAGGATTTCAAGAGATTGATCGATGACGAATATTACTTTGTTGACAAAACTTTGATGATAAAAGAACTGATTGAAAGTCAGACAATAGTCGGACTTTTTACCAGACCAAGAAGATTCGGAAAAACTTTGAATATGAGCATGATTCAGCGTTTTTTTGAAAAAACAGATGAAAGCAATGCTTATCTTTTTGATGGTCTAAAAATTTCAAAATATCCTGAATGCATGAAATATCAGGGACAGTACCCTGTTATCAGTATTTCTCTGAAGAGCATGAAGCAAGCGACATTTGAAGAAGCTTTTTCTGTTTTCAAAGACCTTATACGTGCAGAGATACTAAGACATAAAAGCATATTATTTAATAGTGCAGTTATTGAAGAAACAGATTTAGATAAACTGACAAGATTTATTGAATTGAAAGCAGATAAAAGTGATTATAATACTTCAATCGGTTTTCTTTCAACGCTGCTTGCATCTGCATATGGCAAAAAAGTCGTCATTTTAATAGATGAATATGACGTTCCGCTTGAAAACGCATTTCATCAGGGATTTTATAATGATATGGTAAATCTGATTCGTTCCGTATTTGAATCAGCACTTAAAACCAATCCTTCTCTTGACCGTGCATTTTTAACAGGATGTCTAAGAGTTTCAAAGGAAAGTATTTTTACAGGACTGAACAACCTTCAGATTTTTTCTATTATGAGTACAAAATTTGATGACAGTTTCGGATTTACACAAAAAGAAATTGACAGTTTGCTTGAATGTTATGGATTGGAAAATAAATCTTCAGACATAAGGCATTGGTATGATGGTTATAAATTTAATGATGTTGAGATATATAATCCATGGAGTGTATTGAATTATCTGTCGGAAGCAACCGATAAAAATTCCATTCCATGCAAACCATACTGGTCCAATACAAGTTCAAACGAAATTGTAAAACGTCTGATTGAGGAATCTAACGACCGAACGAAAAATACAATAGAAGAACTGATAAACGGAACACCTGTCAAAGCACAGATTTTTGAAGATGTCACATATGGAACAATAGACATCAACAGCGAGTATATCTGGAGTTTTCTGCTTTTTACAGGTTACTTGAAAGTAATTTCTTACGAAACAATAGGTGATGAAACTTATTATGAAATGGTAATTCCAAACACTGAAATCAAAAGCATTTACAAAAATACAATTCGAGCTTGGTTCGAGAAAAAAATCAATGCAGACAGCAGAAAGGATATTCTCGAAGCTATCCTGAATGCAGATGCAGAAAAATTAGAAGATCTTCTCTGTACATGGATGACAGATACGATCAGTTGTTTTGATGAAAAAGAAAATTTCTATCATGGTTTTGTCGCAGGACTTGTTTCAGGATTTAATGGATATGTAGTCGTTTCAAACAGAGAGTCGGGAAACGGGCGTTTTGATTTGGTAGTGAAGCAACGTTCCAAATGGCACTATGCTGCCATACTGGAATTCAAAATCGTTGATAAATTCAACCAAATGCTTAAAGCCTGCGATGAGGCCTTGAAGCAGATCGAAGATAAGGATTATGAAGCATCTTTAAGAGATGAACAATACGAAAATATCGCCAAACTTGGCATATGTTTCTGTCAGAAAAGATGCAGAGTAAAATCCGGCGGTATTGATCGGTTTGAGTATTAACAAAAAGCCATTGAGGAAATTGCTCCTCAATGGCTTAATTTTTTCCATATGATAAAACCTATACAAGCACCCAGCGTATTATTAAACACATCATCAAACTCACAAAGTCCTCTGCCTGTGAAATACTGCGTAATTTCAATAAAAGCCGAGAACAAAAGTGCAATCAGGAATATAACATGAAATTTCTGAAACTTTTGATGCAAACACGGGAGCAGAAATCCCATAGGCATCAGCATGAGGATATTGCACCCGATCTGCTGTGTCCAGTAGAGCTTTCGGTTAGTTGTGAGAAGTTCCCGCAGTTCCCAAAAAGGCGTAAGCATTGCTCGGCGGTCCCCCCACTGTCTGTCGATCAGTGTCAGCCATAGAACAATAAATATGTATATCAAAAAGACTGCAATGAGCAGCTTTTTCCGCTTACTCAACGGTCACACTCTTGGCAAGATTTCTCGGCTTATCCACATCAAAACCCTTGCCGACTGACACATAGTATGAAAGCAATTGCAGCGGAATCACAGCAAGGCTGCCTGCAAAAAGGTTGTCGATTTTCGGAATATATACCGTAAAGCCTGCGACATCTTCCATATTGTAATTGCCATATGTAGTGAGTCCGAACAGCTTTGCACCACGGCTCTTGACCTCTACCATATTGCTGATGGTCTTTTCATAGAGGGCAGACTGAGTCACCACGCTGAATACCACTGTACCATCCTCGATCAGGCTGATCGGTCCGTGCTTCAGTTCTCCTGCTGCATATGCCTCCGAGTGAATATAGCTGATCTCTTTCAGTTTCAGACTGCCTTCCATACCGATTGCATAGTCGATGCCACGTCCAATAAAGAATGCGTCCTTGATATTCACTACCTTGGAAGCAAACCATTGCAAACGCTCTTTATCCTCCAGAATCTTTTCGATCTTTTCAAGGATCGTATTGATCTCAGCGATAAGCTCTGCAAACCTCTCGTCCGTGATCTCTCCTCTTGCCTTGGCAAACTGGAATTCGCATTGGAGAACTGTGTGCTTTGCAGTGGAAAGATATTGATTTGGAAAAACGGATTTTAACCGTCAAAAAAACCATTCAGCGGATTCAGTGTGTAAATGGATTTGCAAAAACAAAGTTGATTCTGACAGAACCCAAAACTGAAAGCTCTAAGAGAACCATTCCGATTCTAGAATATATGGCTGAGATTCTGCAAAAGCATATCAAAAGCGGCTCTGCCTTTCTGGTGTCTGGAAAAGAAAAACCTATGGAACCACGCACATTGCAGTATCGCTTTGCGAGAATCCTCAAAAACGGAAAATTGCCGTCAGTTCACTTCCACACCCTGCGTCATATGTTTTCTACCAATTGCATTCAGCTTGGATTCGATGTGAAAACCCTTTCGGAGCTGCTGGGACACGCTTCTATAGAGACAACTATCCCCGTTCCAAATAGTAACACAAAACCCGTAGCAGTACCTACCGATATAAAAACTATTTGAGCGATATGAGACGATAAAAACGTTGAGTATCGCTCTTTCCTTTTTGGGGAAGACATTTACTTGATTATAGTGAATACACTAAAATCATCAGTGAATTATTAGGAAAATCCGTTGTCGAATAATTGACTATTTGTGCAAAATGTGATATAATATTAGTATCTATATTTAGATGCAACAACGTCTTGAAAGAGGTTTTTATATATGGCAAAAGCTGCGAAAAAAGAAGTTCAGGTTTCCCTTGAAACTGTACTGTGGAACTGCCGTGTGGCTCTGCGTGGCATAGGCAGTACAGAGAAGAACAGAGATGCTGTTATCGGTTTGGTATTTCTGAAATTTGCAGGAGATAAGTTTGAAAAGCGCCGTGCTGAGCTTATAGAGCAGTACGGTGAGATACCTGCATTCCTTGAAAAGGTATCGTTCTATAATGCTGTTAATGTGTTTTACCTGAAAGAAACTGCCCGTTGGTCTTATATCGTCAAGAATGCTTCTGCTAATGATATTGCAGTTATCATAGATCAGGCTATGGCTGACATTGAGGACAGCAACCCTCCGCTGAAAGGTGCGCTGCCGTTGAACCTCTTTGCTACGCTCGGTGCGGACAAGTCAAAAATCAAAGACCTTATCGACAATGTTAATCAGATCACTGAGGAGCGTTTTCAGGAGGAAGACCTTATCGGCAGAGTTTATGAATACTTCCTGCAAGTGTACGCTGCTTCGGGTACTAAGGAGGACGGTGAATTCTATACACCTGCCTGCGTTGTTAAGTTGATCGCTGAGATGATTGAGCCTTACAGCGGCGTTGTATATGACCCCTGCTGCGGTTCAGGTGGTATGTTCGTGCAGTCGTTGAAATTCGTTGACCGTCATAACGGCAACAGGCAGAAAGTATCTATCATCGGTCAGGAGAGCAATCCTGACACTTGGCGACTCTGTAAGATGAACCTCGCTATTCGTGGTATTGCCCATAACCTCGGTGATACAAACGCTTCAACATTCACAAATGACCTGCACAAGGACAAGACCGTTGACTACATAATGGCGAACCCTCCCTTTAACCTCAAAGGCTGGAGAGCCGAAGATGCTCTGACGGACGATCCTCGCTTTATGAGAGCGGGTTATTCTGTTATGCCGCCTGTGGCTAATGCTAACTATGCGTGGATACTGCATATGCTTTCAAAGCTCGATGTCAACCACGGTGTTGCAGGTTTTCTGCTTGCGAATGGTGCGCTGAATATCGGTGATGCCGAGGGTACGCTTCGCAGGGAGATATTGGAGCGTGACCGTGTTGAAGCAATCATTGTTCTGCCCCGTGATATGTTCTACACTACGGATATTTCCGTAACGCTGTGGATCGTGAATATGAATAAGAAAGCAGGCACAGTAAACGGCAGGCAGCTTCGTGACCGCACACATGAAGTGCTGTTTATGGACTTGCGCCGTTGGGACGAGAATATAGAGGAAATTGTTATCGACAAGGGCAAAAAGAAGAAAAAGACCGTTCTGTCTGATGCACAGATAGCAAAGATAAAGGAAGTTTACAGCAATTGGCAGAACGCTGATACAAGTCTGTATTCCGATGTGCCTGAGTTCTGCCGTTCGGTAAAGCTCTATGATAGTGACCTTACGGAAGAAGAAAGGCAGGCTAAAGTTCCTACTATCGAATCGAAAGGCTATTCTCTCGCACCGAGTAAGTACATTGAGTTTATTGACCATGACTTAGAGATAGACTACAAAGCGGAAATGGCTCGTATTCAGGCTGAAATGCGTGATATTATATCTGCGGAGAAGAAGTCCCAGACAATGCTTGAAGCTGCTTTTAGGGGGATTGGTTATGGCATTGACTAAACTTGGAAGGTATATAGAGCTATTAGATTTGCGAAATTCTGATAACACATATGCTGCCGATGCTGTAGTTGGCTTATCTACACAAAAAACAACAATAAAAACTAAAGCTGATTTATCGGGAGTTAGCCTAACTTCATATAAATTGTTTCCTCCTAAATCTTTTGCTTATGTTCCCGATACTTCTCGCCGTGGTGATAAGGTTTCTTTGGCATACAATAATAGCAATGAAACCTATCTGGTATCATCAATTTCTGTTGTTTTCAAAGTAGCTGATATTCAGTTCTTACTTCCAGACTATCTGTATATGTATTTCAACCGCCCTGAATTTGACCGTTATGCTCGTTTTAATTCTTGGGGCAGTGCGAGAGAAACGTTCTCTTGGGAAGAAATGCGCGATATAGATATTGACCTTCCGTCTATTACTGTTCAGCAGAAGTATGTGGATATTTATAACTCTATGCTCGCTAATCAGCGGTGCTATGAGCGTGGGTTGGAGGATTTGAAGCTGACAATAGATGCATTACTAGAGCGTTTTAAGAAAGGAACAAAAAGGATTCCTCTCGGAGAGCTTATAATTGAATCAGATGAACGTAATAAAGATGATGCAATACAATCTGTTAATGGAGTCAATAAGGATAAACTTTTTATGCCATCCGTTGCAAATGGTGCTGACCTTACAAAGTATAAACTTGTCCGAAAGAATCAGTTTTCCTGCAACTTAATGCACGTTGGCAGAGATGTAGCTGTTCCTGTTGCGTTAAACTCACATGATGAACCTATTATTGTTTCTCCTGCCTACATAGTATTCAATGTGAAAAATGATTCAATAATTCCTGAGTTTTTACTTATGTGGCTTTCAAGAACAGAAACCGATAGATATGCTTGGTTTATGTGCGATACAAATGTAAGAAGCGGAATGGAGAAGAAGCGTTTCTTTGAAATTGATATACCTGTTCCGTCAATACAAGAACAGAGAGCAATTATTGAAATATATGACGCTCTATATATTCGCAGAGAAGTAAATGAACGTCTAAAAGCCCAGATAAAAGACCTTTGCCCTATTCTTGTTAAGGGGGCTGTGGAGGAAGGTGGAAAAGAATGATGTTCCATGAGAGATATGTAGATGTGCTTGATGAAATGTGTGGTGACATTGATTGCAGCTATAATAATAGCTTATTAAGCGTAATGCATACTTTTTCAGAGCCTATTGAAATACATCCTGAGCGGTATGATTACGGAATTACATATCGAACAGATGCCTTCAAAGAAGCGTGCGATATTTTTAACCGAAAAATGGGGACAAATTATCATATTGGTACTCGTCATAATGTTTTTGAGCCAAACAAACAAGATAATGATAGTTTAAGTATTCAACCTATTTACTATATTTTTTCTATTATCGAATTACAGTTTAATGAATTATCTGATAATGAAGCGAAGGCGTACACAAAAGAAATAAATGTAGTATTTTCCGAGAATAATCTTCCGTGGTTACTAACTAACGGGAAAATTATTAAGGTTGATGCTCAACAGTTTGAGTGTGATCTCAAAGCAAAAGCTCTCGCACAATTGCAGGAGCTTAAAGATGCAGAACCAAAATTTCAGTCTGCATACACTGAACTTACTACGGCTGTTGAAGCTCTTGAAAAGGGTGATTATCAGTCTGCTATCAATAATGCAGGTAAGAGCTATGAGAGCGTATTGAAAGTTATACTCGGTGCAGACCGTGGAAATGCGGATAAGCTCACAAATCAGTATATGGAACAGTTGTTATCCGTACCCGATACCATGACCAAAGCAGGATTCAGAGAAAAAGTGATGATGTCGCTACCGTATGTTCGCAACAATTCAGGAGCTGACCACGGCGCAGGAGCAAAAGAGGTTGTAATCACTAAGCCTATGGCAAAGTTAGCTGTAAATCTTGCCGCTGCTTTGGATACTTATTTGATTGAGGAGTATGCCGAATCAAACCTTGGCACTTGATAACTAATGCTTTAAGAAAGGAAATTTGATATGACCTACGATGAAATGAACAGCTTCATTCTCAACTATCTTAAAAACGATATAACGGGCAGAGCTGTCATGCTCTCAGGCGAATGGGGTTCGGGAAAAAGTTACTATGTCAAAACTAAGCTAAAGTCCTTTCTTGAAGACAAGGATAACGGAAAGTATAAGTGCGTCATTGTGTCACTGTATGGTCTCTCTGATACTTCTGAAATCAGTAAAGCAATTTATACTGAATTACGCTCTTTCAAATTCAAGAAAAAGAACGAAGTATTGACTACAGCAGGAGTAGCCGCTTCGGTTGTTCCGAAAACTGTTTTTAATGCAATGACAAGTAGAGTCGGTTATGATATTGGGCAAGTATCGGATAAGCAAATGCAAAAGGTTTATGATTCGATAAATTTGAATAAAAAACTACTGGTATTGGAAGATATAGAGCGCACCCAGATAGATATTATCGAACTGCTCGGCTATATCAATAATATGTGTGAAAATGACGGTGTGAAGGTTCTGCTTGTTACAAATGAGAATGTGCTACTACAATACCATATAGAAAAAGATAATAAGAAAGAGCTTCATAAAGAAACAACAGAATACAAAAAGATTTACTCTGAAAAAGCATTAAAATACCTTAAGGCAAAGGAAAAATCAGTAGCTGACACTTTACAGTTTCATGCTGATTTTCAGGAAACAATCGACAGCATAATTGATAAGTTTAAAAATGATGACCTGAGCAGTTTCAAAGGTGTTCTCACTACACCAAGACGCTCTCTGTTCAGAACTGATATTACAAATTATCGTGAAGTTATTGTAGCCTGCCAAAAAGCGTGTGATATATATAATTTCATGAAAAAATATAACATAGCCGCCGATAGTGAGTTTAAGAAGTGTGTACTTATTGGACTTGTCAATTACTTACAGAAGCGTCTTGATGATCCTGATCTAAAATTCAAAGCTAATGCTTTATTAGATCCGGATTTATCAGGAGATAGCGTTTACCCTCTGATGCGGTTTTGTTATGATTATTATCATTCGCAAGTTATAACGCAAGAAGCTATAATGAAAACTATTGCTGAGTATAGTGATTATATTATCTATGTAGACAAAACAGGCTATGATGATAAAGACCTAAAAGTTCTGTACTCATTATACATCAGTACAGAAGAAGCACTCAATACGGCTATTCAGAATATTTACAACAGATTAGATGATATTTCCGACATAAGTCTGAAACATTATGACCGTATTATCAACTGTCTGCTTATCGTGAAATATGATGCATTACTTAACAATGATAAAATAGATGAAATAATCGAAAAGATAATATCTAACCTCAAAGGCAGAGGAACAAAGTATAATAAAGCGCATCACTTGTTTTCAAGCACGCTTGCTATACAAGATGCTGAAGGGACAAGAAAATTCAAAGAGATTCAGGATAAGGTGTTTGAATCTCTTAACTATGTTCCTGATTCTATTGCAACAACTGATTCGATGAATTATGCCGAAATAATAGTCAAACTATCAAATAACAATTTACGGCAATACAATCCAAACAGAATTATGGAGAAAATTCCGCTTGACAAGATTATTGAGCATATTCCTGATTTTACGTCTGAAACACTGGACGATCTTCGACACATATTATTAGCGATAGATTATAACGAATTATCTGAGGAAACATTAACTTCAATTAAGCAGTTCAAGGACGATATATCATCATTGCTCACAAAAGAAGATATTGACTTAGATTGTATAAAGAAATTGCAAATTAGATGGATTTGTGATGCAATAAATAGAAATACAGAAGGTATTAGTGAATAAAGAAGGTGACTATATGGATTATCACTTCACGAAAGGTAAATTTACTGAGGCTGATCTTGAAAAAGCTATCATAGAGCTGTGCGAACAGCAAGGCTACACCTATGTTTGCGGAGAGGATATGCACCGCAAGTATGAGGACATACTTCTGCTTGACGATCTCCGTTCCTATCTGACATCACGTTATAACGGTCTATCCGATACTGAGATGCAAAAGATAATCAACAAGCTGAGCCTTATCAATGCAACTCCGCTGTATCTTGGCAACCGTGAAGCGTTCAGGCTTGTGAACGAAGGCTTTGATCTCGCCCGTGATGATCTTTCACAGGTCGCACTTCATATCGACTATATCAACTACGATGAGCCTGACAAAAATATTTTTAAGGTCGTTAATCAGTATTCTGTTCAGGAAGAACACCTGCGCCGTCCAGATATGCTTATCTTCATAAACGGTATTCCTGTTGCAATCTTTGAGTTCAAGACTGCGATAGAGGAAGATACAACAATTTACGATGCTTGGAAACAAATCACGATACGTTATTTCCGTGATATACCTAAGCTGATGAAATACTGCTTTTTATCAGTAATCAGCGACGGTGCGAATACTCGTATGGGCAGTATTTTCACGCCGTATGAATATTACTATGCTTGGAATAAGGCTAATGATACAGATACTGTTGCAAACGGCATCAGCTCACTATTTACGATGATAGAGGGTGCTTTCGCAAAAGAACGTGTTGTTGCTTTGCTCCGTGATTTCGTATTCTATCCCGATGATAGCCCGAAAAATGAAGCTATCGTCTGCCGTTATCCTCAATTCTTTGGTGCCAGAAAGATGCTTGAAAACATCAAGTTGCATATGCGTCCAGACGGAGACGGCAAGGGCGGTACATATTTCGGTGCTACGGGGTGCGGAAAGACCTATACTATGCTGTTTCTCTCCCGTTTGATTACGCAACGTGATAATGAAACATTCAATAACCCTACTATTGTTATCATAGCCGACAGAGAGGACTTGGATACACAAACCTCTGAACTGTTCGTAACAGCAACAAAGTATCTCCACGAGGAAGATGTGCGGAGCATTGAAACTCGTGAGGACTTGGCAAAAACGCTCGGTAACAGACCGAGTGGCGGTGTCTATGTAACAACTATTCAGAAATTCTGCGAAAATACAGGGCTTTTATCAGAGAGAAGCAATATTATCTGTATTTCTGATGAAGCTCATAGAACACAAACAGGTGTCGGTTCTAAGCTGAAAAAGACCGATAAGGGCGTGTTTACTACATACGGATTTGCCCATTATCTGCGGACAAGTTTTCCGAATGCCACTTACTGCGGATTTACGGGTACTCCGATAGATGAAACAATTGCAGTATTCGGTGATGTGGTGGACAGCTATACAATGAAAGAGTCCAGCGATGACGGCATTACTGTTCGTATTGCCTATGAGCCTCGTCTTGCCCGTGTGATCATATCCGATGAACAGGCAAAAGAAATACAGAAATACTATGACCGCTGTGCAGACCAAGGCTCTACACCTGAGCAGATAGAGGAAAGTAAGAAAGCTATGACCAAAATGCGGGTTATCCTCGGTGATCCGAGCCGACTGCACAAGCTCGCTGCTGATATTGCTGACCATTACGATGCTTTGTGTGCTGAAAAGCCTGATATAGTGCAGAAAGCTATGATAGTTTGCTCTGACAGACAGATAGCTTATGACTTACTGCAAGAGATACTCGCTATCCGTGAAGATTGGGGTATTCCTCGCAAAGCTGAAAACGAAGAAGCACTTTCAAAAGAGCAGCTCGACAAGCTCCTGCCGCTGCCTAAGATCAATCTTGTGGCTACGCAAGGCAAGGACGATAACAAAGCACTTTTCGATGCCTGCGGAAATAAAGAGTATAGAAAAAAACTTGATAAGCAGTTTAAGAATACAGATTCCAATTTCACTATTGCTATCGTAGTCGATATGTGGATCACTGGCTTTGACGTTCCGTCTCTTGCGGTGATGTATATTGACAAGCCTTTACAGAAACACACCCTGATACAAACCATTTCCCGTGTAAACCGTGTGTTCGAGGGAAAAGATAAAGGTCTTGTCGTTGACTATATTGGTATTAAAGACGAAATGATGGAAGCTGTAAAGAGGTATGGTAGTCCCCAGGAGAGTCCGATTGATGAACTTAATATATCACTCGGCATATTCCGTAATCACCTGAAACTGATTGATGATCTTCTTGTAAACTTCAATGCGGAGAAGTTCTATAATGGTGAGCCATTAGAAAGGTTGAATTGTCTTAATAGCGCAGCAGAGTACATACAATCAGGCAAAGAACTTCAAACCCGATTCATGGAGCTTTCTCGCCGCCTTAAAAGTGCTTATACTATATGTTTCCCGTCTGGTGAACTTACTGATGCAGAAACAGCCAAGGCGCAGTTTTATCTTGCAATACGCTCTATCATATATAAGCAGACTAAGGGTGAGGCACCCGATGCAGAAACTATGAACCGTGTTGTTGAGGATATGGTGCGTGATGCTATCGTCTGCACCGGTGTTGAGAATATTGTAGATGAACATAAATCTGTTGATCTGTTTAGCGAGGAATTTCTTGACGAGCTGAAAAAGGTCAAAATGCCCATAACAAGGTTTAATGCTTTGCTGAAGCTACTGCGTAAAGCTATAACAGCATACGGCAGAACAAACAAAGTCAAGGCTATTGCTTTTGATGAACGGTTAAAACAGGTAGTCGATGCCTACAACGGCAGAGATAAGCTCGTGTTTACAAGTGAAGTCGTTGCTGATTTTGTTAATGACCTTTCTGACCAGCTTATACAAATCCTAAAAGATTTGCAGGAGGATAAGTCTTCTTTTGAGAAGCTCGGCATTACTTATGAGGAGAAGGCTTTCTATGATATTCTTGTCAAAGTGCGTGATGATCATGGATTCAAGTATGAAGATGAGAAATGTCTTGTTCTTGCTAAAAAAATAAAGGAGCTGGTCGATGATAAAGCACAGTTTGCTGATTGGTCAACCCGTGACGATATAAAGAATCAGCTTAATATGGATCTGACAGTACTGCTCTATCAAAACGGCTATCCGCCGGAATGGGATGAAGAAGTATTTGAAAAGGTTATGGAGCAGGCTGAGAATTTCAAGAAATATGGTAAATAAAGATACCAATGTCGGTAAAGTCGATAGAGGAGAAGAGAAATGAGAATAGAGAGTATACATATCAAAGGCTTTCGTAATTATAATGATGCAAGAATCATATTTCAGCCCAAGACTCTGATTATAGGAGCAAATGATGTTGGTAAAACCAATCTGATGTATGCTCTTCGACTTTTGTTCGATAGATCGATCAGCGATCACGAATTAGAATTATGCGATAGTGATTATAACGCTTACTCTGGGGCGGATTCCATAGAAATTACAATTACCATTTCATCAATAACCGAAGAGTGTTTATTAAGCACTTTTGGTGGTGCAATAAAAGACGGAACAACAATTATAAGATATACAAACAGCAAATCTGGTACATATAATATTTATAACGGCTTTAGCGAAGAAACACTTGAAGAGAAAAATCAAAGGTTTTATCTTAAAAGACTTAATATGCAGTACGTTGATACCAACAGAGACCTATTCAGCTTTTTACGATATGAACGTAATAATTTACTAAGGATTGCAAAAGAAAACCTTAGCCCAGAAGAAATCGAGTCAGATGAGAGTACAATAGATGCTTTGCAAAATAATCTCGATGGTATTAATAAACAAATAGGAGAATTGAATTATATATCAAAATCCTTAGAAAGTGTAAACACTGAGTTAGGTGAGATATCAGTTCATAATATGGATCAGGCGGTATGTTTTGTAGCTGGCGAAAGTAATGTGGATCGATTGCTTGATAATTTAGTTCTGGCTTACTCAAATGGTAATAATCCATTATCAATTGGTGGTGATGGGCGAAATAATCAAATATTTCTTGCAACCTGGATATCCAAGCAACACATACAAGAAAACGTTGATCATATTACATTTTATGCCATTGAAGAACCAGAGGCACATCTGCATCCACATCAGCAACGCAAGCTCGCTTCATACATAATGGATAAATTCGATTCTCAAGTTTTTATAACGACTCATTCTCCGCATATAGCATCTAAATTTAATCCTGATTGTATTGTAAGGCTCTACTCAGAGAATAAACTATCTTTTGCCGCTTGTTCTGGATGTAGCCCAAAAATAAAAACAGTAATTGACGAATTCAGTTATCGCCTAAATTCATCAGCAGAAACCTTCTTTTCTGATGGCGTTTTTCTTGTAGAAGGTCCATCAGAGGTTATTCTTTATTCAGCATTAGCATCTGAATTAGGACTTGATTTAGACAGAAGAAATATATCAATTCTATCAGTTGAAGGTATAGGTTTTAAACCATATGTAGCAGTTTGCGATGCACTTAATATTCCGTGGGTTTTAAGAACCGATAACGATATCTTCAAAATTCCAAAATCCAAGCCAGCCAAGTTACATTATGCAGGTATATCAAGAGTAATCGGAATAGCTGAAATATGTTGTGAAAACACAGACGACCTACTTAAATACTGGAAAGAACATGAATCCGAGAACGAGTGGTTTATAGATGCTGTTAATCCTGAAAGTGTTCCAGATATATCAAAAAAACTTAACGAGTACATAAGAACTCAAGTAAAGCGGTATGGATTATTTCTCTCTGATATTGATTTGGAAAATGATCTTGCCAATAGTGCAATATCGGGTGATTTAAAGGAATACTACGACATATCTGATATCAATAATCTGGTTAAGGCGATGCAGAATAGAAAAGCTGAGAATATGCTTGACTTTTTATCAGAAAAACATTGCAAACTCACGTTGTTAAAGGAAGATAGAATTTGTGATCCATTAAATGCACTTGTTTTAAAAGTAGAAGAAAAAACGAGGAGTAAGCAATGATTAAATTCCCAACAGATGAGCAAAGAGAGATAATTGATTATCCTGGTAATATTGTTGTTACCGCAAAACCAGGTTCCGGAAAAACCTTTACTATAGTTGAAAAAATAGCGAATGTGTTGCCGGCGTTGCCTGATTATAAAGGTGTTATCGCAATTTCATTTACAAACAAAGCAAGTGATGAATTAAAAAGACGATGCAAACAACGTTGTAAAGATACTAAGCAATCATTCTTCGGAACGATTGACAAGTTCTACCTTTCGCAGATTATTATGCCATTTACCTGTCATATAACCGGAGTAAAAAACGATTATGAAGTAATAGAGGATATTCCTGAAGAAGGAAAGTATGCCTCGCTCTTACAATACGATAGTGTGCTGACGCAATTACAGAAAGATTTATTAATTGACGGACTCTATGACGGAATTGTATTTTTGAAATACATAGGAGAAACTGCATTATTGATAATTGAAAGAATTTCAAATGTAATTCTTTATTTGAAAGCTAAGTATTCTCATGTTATCATTGATGAATATCAAGATTGCGGAGCGGTTCAGCACTCGATTTTTGAATATTTGGTTGAAAATGGATTGATAGGTATTGCTGTTGGTGATATAAATCAGGCTATTTATGGATTTTCAAATAGATTCCCAAAATATCTATTATCACTGATGTCCAAAAGCAATTATACGGTGTTTCATCTTAACAAAAATCATCGTTGCCATCCAAGCATATCAGAATATTCACTTTGCCTGTTTGATGCATCTAAAACTGTTCCAGCTGAAAAACGAGTATTTAGTGTATCTGTCGATGGTGATGAAGAAATTATATGTCAACGCATTGATCAATATATCGAAGCCATTAAGACCAAATATAACGTAGCCAACAATAATCAAATTGCGATTTTGTGTAGGGGAAATTCTACAATTCATAGAATTGACAGTTATCTAAAAACACATCACAAGGTTTACAACGAAACTGTAATAGACAAAGACACTTCCGAATGGGGGCGGTTATTTAGAGATATTCTTATATCTCATTTTGAAGAAAAGATTTTTTCTGCTGATTATGTGGAAAAATACTTTTCAGAAGAAATTGAACCTCATAAATATAAACAAGCATTAAGTATAATTGACGACATTTTTTCTACAAACGCAAAAGAATTCTACACAGCTGCGGAGAAAATGATTGCGTTTGCAGAATTAATATACCCAACCAAACGGAATAAAACTGCTATTGCAAATCTACAAACAGTTCTTTCAAGTGTGGAAATGCTATCAAACTATTTTCCGGCTGCCAACGATGAAGTCAATATCATGACTTTGCATAAATCCAAAGGTTTGGAATTCAATATTGTCTTTCACATGGATATGTATAAGTGGGTTTTATCAAATGAATACGGAAGTGAAGAAGAAAAACTACAGAATTTAAATCTTCATTATGTAGGTGTCACAAGAGCGATTGATGTTTGCTATATTATGCTTGGTAGCAAAAGATACAATAGTAAAGGAAAATGTTATGATGCACTTCCTTCATCATTTCTTGAAAAACAGGAGCTTACATATCGACGATTAGATGTAAAATGGTGATTAGGAGTTCTAAGCTTATTGCTCAACACATAAGGGTATGAAAAAATAACCGTGTAAACGCAATAATCGCCAAAATTCTGAACATACTAAAGATGCAGTCCAAACAGGGCAACGCTGAGGGGCGCCCCGACGCAGGCTGCGGAATAAAACGGTGAAGAGCAGTGACAGAAATGTTGCTGCTTTTCTTTATCTTCACTGGATATTCCCAAAGCGGATAAACCTCGGGAGTTTGAGGGTGGAACCCTCATCAGCCGTCAGGCTGCAAACCTGTCCTCAAAGAAAATCGCAAGCTGGGAATACGCAAGTCCCCAGTCACGAACAGGCATTGTCCACTTCTTTGAGATCTCTTTTACGCTCATATAAATGATTTTTCTGATCGAATCATCAGTCGGAAAAATCGCCTTGGATTTGGTGAATTTTCTGACCATTCTGTGGTAGCTTTCGACTGCATTCGTTGTATATATTATCTTCCGTATCTCTTGCGGGTATTCAAAGAAAGTAGTCAGTTCTGACCAATTTTTGTCCCCTGATTTTAAGATGTTGGGATACTTTTTATTCCATTTTTCACGGAACTCTTCCTTTGCATATTCTGCATCATCAAGATTGACCGCACCATAGATCTTCTTGAGGTCTGCACACACTGCTTTTCTGTCTTTGTATGGCACAAATTTGCAGCTGTTTCTGATCTGATGAACGATACAGAGCTGATTTTTTGCCCTTGGAAATATTGCATTTATTACATCACAAAGTCCAGTCAGATTATCGTGACAAGCTATGAAAATATCCGTAACACCGCGGTTTTTCAGGTCTGAGCATATACTTGCGTAGAAGCTTGCGGATTCATTTTCGGATATCCATGTCCCGAGTATCTCTTTCTGTCCCTCCATGTTTATGCCAAGCACGGAGTACACGCATTTGCTGATGATCTTGTTGTCTTTTCTTGAATTGAAAACAATTCCGTCAAAGAAAACTACGGGGTATATTTTGTCAAGAGGACGGTTCTGCCAGTCATTTACCTCAGGAAGAATTTTGTCGGTTATGCGTGAAACAAGTCCCTGAGAAATTTCTGCACCATAGATTTCTCTTAGGGTATCTTCAATGTCACGCTGAGACATTCCTTTTGCGTACATTGCCATGATTTTCTGTTCAATTTCATCTGTGTGAGTCTGTCTTTTTTCGATGACTTTAGGCTCAAATTCACCATTGCGGTCACGGGGTACGAATATTTCGCATTCGCCGTAATCGCTGGTGATAGTTTTCTTGCCATAACCGTTTCTGCTGTTGCCGGAATTGTTGCCGAGAACAGAGTTTTTCTCATATCCGAGATGTTCGTCCATCTCAGCTTCAAGCATCTGCTCAATCGTTCCTGCAAACAACTTTTTCAGCTTTGCCTGAATATCTCCTGTGCTTTCACAGTCTGCCATAAGCAGCTTCACAAGCTCTATTTCCTTTTCGCTTAATCCGTGATTTCTGTTTTTCATACCAATTTACCTCCAAATTTCTCTGTGGAGATTATTGACATTTACACAGCTTATTATTCAGACTCACACATAATGATTAGAGCGAACTGTCCAAGATGACAGTTCGCTCTTTTGCTTATTAGTCCTCGTCCGAACACTCCTCCAGCCCGTGCATGAGCTGAATATAAACGCACTCCGCACGTTCATGTTCCTCGCCATCTGTAGACATCATGAGTTCAAGGAAATATGACTTGGCTTCTTCATAGTCATTCCAGACCTCACGCTTGCCGTTACAGACAGTCGTGACCTTGCGTGATCTCGGCATTGCCAATTCAGGTGTTTTCAACATAACCGTTACCTCCAAATCAATATTGTAGATACAGTATATACCATAATTCTTCCGGAGTCCAGCTCTGCGGAGTGATTGTAACCTTTTTTGTGAAGTGCGCAGCAATTTCAAAAGCCAGTCCGGTACATAGCGCACATATCGTATTTCATCGCCGTCGGGAATTATCCTGACGGCGATTTTAATATTCTGCTCAATGCTTTAGCTGAGCCACCTTTGTTTGCAGAAACATCAGCGGACGCCAGAGCTTATCGCCAAGCTCCTTGATCTCCTCAATATCTTCCTTGTAAACCTTGTTCGTGACATTTGCACGGTGGGCAATTTGGTTGATATTGTTTGCGATATTATTCGCAAGTACAGTGAGCCGTTTTAGCTCGTTCTCATCGATATGGACGATGTAACCCTCGAAGATCATGGCTCTTACAAATCCACTGAGACTGCTCATACCGCTGTTAGCAAACTTCTTCTTGATAGCAGCCATTTCCTCGGGGCTGACACGTACTTTAAGGTACAATGTACGCTTCTTTTCATCTTTCATTTCTCTTGTTCTCCTTTTTATTTTTCTCAATTCGGGGTCGTAGGGGCAGCGCCCTCTGCCAAGCCTTGTGAAGTGTGTGGAGTCGCTTTTTGCGCCCACACTTCACCGTGCTTGCTGGTAGAGTTTCGCCCCTGTGGGGCGAATGTCATTTCCGAGCATTTCAGCTCGGTCGTTTTTCTCGATTTCGAGAATTGGAGCTGTGCGACTTTCTCTATATCGTCGCTCCCCATAATCAATATAGCGCACTTTCCCGATCACGTCAATAATAAATTTCAGATTCTTTATGTTCGTTAAAATGACAGGATAGCGTAAACGGCGTAATAGCGTGATTTCAGATTTTTGAATTGCAAAATCCCCCGGCATTTGTTGACAAAGTATGAACAAAAGTTTGTGCGCAATGCGGCTTGTATTTCAGATGTAGAGCGCGCTATAATTGGATCATGGCAGGTGAGCTTCGGTCACTCGACTCTGCCTGCTAATAACACAAAAGAAAGGTTGTGATTTTTCTATGAGCATCTATACAGAGAAAAGAGATCAGCTCATCGAGAAAATCAAAGGTTTGGAAAAGCGTATCGCAAGCGATACTGCGAAAAAGAAAACGCTGGAGGACAAGCTGAAAGAAGTTTCCCGTCTGGCTATGGCGGAGGAGTACAACTGCAAGCCCCGTGAGCTTGACGAGATCATTACCTCGGAACATTTGCTGTTGCAGAAACTCCGTGCAAGCGGTCTGTCCGATGACGAGCTGCTGAAACTGGTCGGCGGCGGAAATGCTGAAAATGAGAAAACCGATACCGCCGATCTTCCCGCTGACTTCGGACAGCAAATGAGCTTTACGGATAAAACGAATCCCTATGAGGATTAAAACTATCCGGTAACAAAAAGTGTAGCCGTAAAATACTCAGTCGGCTCAAAACACTGAGCCGACCTTACGGCTATTATGAGGGTGAAAGACAGAAAGCGAAGCCCTCAACTCTAAAGCATAGAGACAGAGAAGCTAAAGGAGTAAAATTCGCTATGAATAAAAATGATACTGCCATAGAAAGAGAAAAGGCAGGAAAGATGTTTGAGCTGAACGAGAAGTACAAGGACTTCCCTGAGCGTGTCTCGGAATATGAGATCGACGGGAAGAAGTACATCGTTCACAGCCGCTTCGTCGGAGAGAAAAATATCGACGAAGTGATCGGCAGGCTCGCCTTTGAAAGAGCCGTAAAAGAAACACTGGCGTAATTTTGTCGGCAAGGCATTGACTATACCGGCATTTTGCGCTATACTGAAGATGTCGGTATGGTACTGCTTTGATTTGAAAGGAGTTATAATGGCAAAGCAGACCATTTACAATGCAGGAATCTACGTCCGCCTCTCGCAGGAGGATATGAGAGCCGGCGAATCCCTGTCAATAGAAAACCAGAAACTTATCCTCACAAAGTATGTCAAGGAACAAGGTTGGAATCTCGTTGATACCTACGTCGATGACGGTTGGAGCGGTACGGACTTCGACAGACCTGCGGTGCAGAGATTGCTGTCCGATGCTCAGTCGGGAAAGATAAATCTTATCATCTGCAAAGACCTCAGCCGTTTCGGTCGTAATTATATCGAAGTCGGCAGATATGTGGATTACATTTTTCCGAGTTATAATATCCGCTTCATCGCACTTAACGATAATGTGGATACGGCAAGCAAGGATACCTCAGCACTTGACATGATGCCTATCGTCAACTTGTTCAATGAGTGGCACGCCGCTTCTACGAGTAAAAGATCAAGGCAGTTATCGAAGCCAACGCAAAGGCAGGCAAGTACCGCACGACCTGCGCTCCGTTCGGGTACACGAAAGGCGATGATCCGAATCACCTGCCTGTGATTGATCCCGATGCCGCGCCTATTGTCCGAAACATCTTTGAGATGCGGGCAAGCGGAATCAGTCCGCACCACATCGCTGATAAGCTCAATGAGGACGGCGTACCAATTCCCTCAGATTACTACTATGCAAAGCTCGGCAAGCCAAATCCTCGCCGTACAAGGCATTTGTGGAGTCCCGAAACGGTAAGGCAGATACTTCACAACTACACCTACCTCGGACATCTTGTTCAGCTCCGCACAAGAACGGTCAGCTATAAGAATCATAAGGTCATCAAGAACGATGAGGACGATATGATCGTTGTGAAGAATACGCACGAGCCTATTGTTTCTCAGGAGCTTTGGGACAGGGTGCGTGAAATGGAGCAGTCGGTGTCGCAGGGCAAGCGTAACAGCAGTGGATATGTTGCCAATCTCAGCGGTTTGATCTACTGTCAGGACTGCAGAAACAAAGTCCGCCTTGCGTGGAACAACACCACGAATGGCAGCAAGAAAAAGCCGAGAAAGTATCTTCGCCACAATTATAACTGCACTTCTATAATTGCACTTCCTACATGAAGTTCGGAAAGCGTTACTGTCCCAGCCATTACATCAAAATGCAGGATATGGATGCTATCGTGCTTGAAGATATTCGCAGCCTTGCACAGCTTGTGGTGGAGGACGAAGAAAAGGCTAAAGCAGAGTTTCTTGCACGCAAGGCGAAGCACCACGAAGAGCAGTATTCCGTGGACACCAAGAAACTCACAGAGGGCAGATTTCGCTTGCAGGAGCTTGACACCCTGATTCAGAACATTTAAGGACAAAGTCCTCGGAAAGGTGTCAGAGGACGTAGCGATGAAGCTGATAGCAAAATATGAAGCAGAGCAGAAAGAGCTGTCCACAGAAGTTGCTAGCCTTGAAGAAAAGTTCACAACGATCAGGCAAGACGAAGAAGATGTGGCTCTATTCATGGAGCGTCTGAGAAAATACACCGATGTGCAGGAGCTTACCCGTGAGATGTGCCTGAAGCTGATCGAGTATATCACCCTTGATGCCTATGTCGAGGGGCAGCCCCGTGAGATCTACATCAACTACAAACTGCTCGATGAACCACTGAAGGACAAGAGAAGCCTATTTTAAGGCGTATTTACGTTGTTTACACACCACGCGAAAGTGTGTTACTATTTGGCAAGAGGACAACACTGAATAAATATGTACACTCTTCCTTTGCACAAAAGGCTCTGCTGATGGATCGTTTGCAGCTGTTGGTGTAAAAATTTGTCCCGTGTATCGCAAAAGATTGACTTTTGCGAAAGCTTTTTTCTTCTATTCTGTTTTAATTATATTCAAATATAAATTCTGTTGAAAGCATAGGGCTTCCGCTTTTAGAACTATTAAACTCATGCCGAAATAACGTGATCTGACCGTCAAACCATCAGCATATGCCAAAAGAGCAGGCTTTTACACCTGCTCCATAAATCATTTCTGTTTTCACACCACAGCCTCAACAACCGTCTTTCCATTCACTTGAATAATTTTCATACCAGGCTGCTTGTTTTTGTTAAAGTTAAAACTTAACAGATACCCTTTATCAAGATGATAGTAGTCCAGATACTCAGCAATTTGCTTTTCACCCTCGGTGTTATATTCCTCACCACGCCAGATCTTCAGTTCCACGATATACTGTTTTCCCAGATAGTCCACAATGACATCTGTCCGTTTCTGGTCACGAGTTTGTGCCTCAATGTAGTAATTGCCCGTGCCGTTGATAATCGGTCGCAGGTACAGTAAAAACAGCTTTCTGCCGTCCTCTTCCTTGAACTTATCTGGCTGACTGCCGTAGATGTCGTTGAAGTGGAGGATAAACTTCTCCAGAATCTTTTCCATGTTCAGTTGATTACCCTGAATAAACTGGTTTTTGTCGTTGACACCCTCGGAATACATCCGGCTATCAGTTGCCTCCTGTGAAATAAACCAGTTATAAATTCTAGTTTCAAAGATACGATTTGCAACAGAAACACAGTCATTCTTGTTGGAAATAAAGCCATACATTGCAGCATTTTCAATCACAACATTGTCGATATTATAAGAGATCTTCTGCCCCAAAAACAAGACATTGTACAGTAGATTTCTCAGGTTTTTGTCGTCTTCCAGTTTGTTGATCAGCGATTCTATCAGAGGATTTTTCTCTTTCACAAGATACTTGACCGCATTTTCAAAGGATAAATTATCCCAATTTCCACTCTCATCCATATGCTTGCAAATCATCGAAACCAGCACCGGATAACCAGAAGTATAATCGTAGATCAACTGGGACAATTTCTGTATGTCCATTCCAGTATGATGGTCATTCTCGTATTCTGTGAGCATTCCGGCAATGTCATGCACGTTAAAACTCATATCGATTTCAAAGGCAGAGGCAATATTCCATGGACTGTTATGCTTATGTTCTGCATCTGGACGGATTTTCTGACGAAGATTTCGGATATCGTGAACACCTGCCAAAATAACCGATTGGAAGGTTGGACGTTTGTTGCGAATCAGATAATAGCCTCTGAGCTGCGACAAAAAGTCCAGAAACACCTGATTATTGCTAGCACTGTCTACCTCATCGATCATCAGCACGATCTTCTTGTCATTCAATTTGCAGACAACACTAAGCTTGCGGAACAACTCCACCAAATTTGTAACAGAAGTCAGTTCTCTCTTCGCAATTTCCATCAATGCAGTTTCGTCAGAAAACATCGCAGTTTCCACAAAAGCGTCAATGAAAGCCTTGGAAAAAGTTTTTTCATTCTCAAATGTTGCAACACTCATCTGTGACTGAAAATCCATAGAAATCACCGTATAGTCATTTCGCAGATAGCTTTGCAGTGCATCCAAAAGTGTGGTTTTCCCATACTGCCGTCCTCGATTGATACAGAAGTACTGCCCTTTGTCCACCATTTCCTTTATTCGTACAAGGCGACTGTCCAGATTGACCATGTAATGCTCCTGCGGATTACAGCATCCGGTGATGTTGAAGTATCGTTCCATGTTTTTCACCTCGTGTTCGTGTGTAGATTTTTGTTACTTCTATTATACCATATCGCCAGAGCAATTACAACTGCATTTTTACTTGAAATACAATTCACCTGGTACTGGAAACTCTAAAAAACTTAATTGCAAACAAAAATGTACATGGAACGCGGAACATTCAAATAGCATCATCCATCACAGGCAGAGCATACAAAATGCTCTGCCTTTTTCAGTCCTTCCCTGCAAGCTTCCCCTCCACATACGCCGTCACTGACTTTCTCGGTATTTTCCAGACCTTCCCGATCCGAAACGCCTGAATCTCACCGCTGTTCAGGAGTGCGTACAATGTATTTTTTCCAACGCTGAGAAACTCCATGA
>ERZ838577.324-NODE-324-length-80596-cov-7.346916_pt1 | contig 80596 bp, 55 predicted proteins | sample MGYA00519682_ERZ838577 | MGnify/ENA primary metagenome ERZ838577 (study PRJEB31850, sample SAMEA3708838) | human gut metagenome | biome: human gut; feature: human-associated habitat; material: faeces | place: China | collected 2014 ... | reverse complement strand
TCTTCTGGATCGCGGCGTCCGTAATATCGTTCATACTGCCCCTGCTGAACCGAAAACAAAATACAGAAGCATGAAAAGACTGACATACCTGCTCCTTTGCCTGCTGATGCCGGCAATGGCCGCCGCAGAAAACGCTCCGGTAAAATACACGGATGCGGCAAATCTCACGATCGTCAACAAAGCCCAGCCGGGCGGCCCGGCGTTTCAGCGCATAGACGTAGCCCGTTACCCCGAGCTGACCCCGACGGTCACGCGATATTACCGCTACTCCACGGGGCTGGCCGTGGTGTTCCGCACCGACAGCCGCAACATCCGCGCCCGGTGGACGACCGTCAACAAACTCCCCGGAGCCAACTCGACGCTCATCGCCCAGCGCGGACTCGACCTCTACATCCGCCGCGACGGCAAATGGGTGTTCGCCGGGGTCGGGGTGCCGAACAAATCCGGGACGCAGCACGAAGCCCCCATTGTCGAGCACATGGATACGACGATGAAGGAGTGTCTGTTATACCTCCCGCTGTACGACGAGATCGCCGGCCTCGAAATCGGAACCGACGAAGGGGCGCTGTTGGAAGCCGCTCCCGACCCCTTCCGCCACCGGATCGTGGTGATCGGGTCGAGCATCACGCACGGCACCTCGGCAAGCCGTCCGGGAATGACCTACACCGCACGCCTGGGCCGCACTCTGGGATTCGGGTTCATCAACCTCGGGGCCAGCGGACAGTGCAAGCTCGATACGTTCTTCGCGCGCATCGCCGCGGAGACCCGGGCCGACGCCTTTCTGTTCGACACCTTTTCGAACCCGTCGGCCCAACAGATCGACGAGCGGCTGGAAGGGTTCGTCCGGCGCATCCGCGAAAGCCATCCCACGACGCCGCTGATCTTCCTCCAGACGGAGGTGCGCGAAAGCGGAAACTTCGACCTGAAAAAACGGGCTTTCGAAGACGCCAAGCGGGAAGCTGCCCGGAAAGGGATGGAGAAAATCCTCGAAACGGACAAGAACATCTGGTTCATCAATCCCGGCATGGATTTGGGAGATGACCACGAGGCGACCGTCGACGGCGTACACCCCACGGACCTCGGGTTCGAACGGATGCTGAACACGCTTACGCCCCGAATCACCCGCATACTCCGGAAATACGGCATCGAGTAGAACCGCGGCAAAAAAATCGTATCTTTGTCTTGAAACCTGAAATCGGACAGTTATGATCGAACCCGTTTACCAGCCGTCGCCGTCGCGTTACGAGAACGGCATGATTTTCCGCCGCGCCGGACGCAGCGGCGTACAACTGCCGGCCCTGTCGCTGGGCATGTGGCACAATTTCGGCAGCGAGCAGACCTTCTCCAACGTGCAGGAGATGGCCCACTACGCCTTCGACCACGGGATCGTGCACTTCGACCTGGCGAACAACTACGGCCCGGCCTACGGAACCGCCGAGGAGAATTTCGGACGCCTGATGGAGCGTTCGTTCCGCCCCTACCGCGACGAAATGTTCATCGCCACCAAGGCCGGATACGACATGTGGCCGGGGCCCTACGGCAACTGGGGTTCGCGCAAATACCTCATGGCAAGCCTCAACCAGAGCCTCCGGCGCATGAAGCTCGATTATGCGGACGTTTTCTATTCGCACCGCTACGACCCCGAAACGCCGCTCGAAGAGACGCTTCAGGCATTGGTCGACATCGTCCGCAGCGGCAAGGCGCTCTACGCCGGGTTGTCGCGCTACCCGCTCGAAGCGGAGCGTTTCGCGTTCCGTTACCTGGCCGAGCGCGACGTGCCGTGCCTGCTTTTCCAGGACAAATACAACCTGTTCAACCGCGAACCCGAAACGTCGGGGGTGTTGTCGCTGGCCGCCGAATCGGGCTCGGGATTCGTGGCCTTCTCGCCGCTGGCGCAGGGACTACTGACAGGGCGTTACCTCAACGGCATTCCGCAGGATTCGCGCATGGCCGAAGGCCGCTCGCTGCGGAGCGACGTGCTGACCGACGCCATGCTGGCCCGCATCCGGGGGCTGAACGACCTGGCCCGCCGACGCGGCCAGACATTGGCTGAGATGGCGTTGGCATGGCTGTTGTCCGACAAGCGCGTCACGTCGGTCATCATCGGGGCCAGCTCGACGGCCCAGATTGCGGACAACCTGCGGGCGCTGGAAAACACGTCCTTTTCCAGCGAAGAACTGACCGAGATAGACGCCCTGTCGCAGGGATGATTCGTTTTTGAATCAAAAAAAGACCCGCAGCTTTTCGAAGCTGCGGGTCTTTCATCATTCTTGTTTTCGCAGGCGGTACGTGCCGTCGGAAAAATCGATCTCGTCGAGCGTCAGCGTACGCGGATCGTCGTAGATACGGCGCACCGCCGCGGCCGAATCCAGATCGTCGGTCTTCTGGCTGTTGATAAAGTATCCCCAGACCATGAACCACGACCAGTCCGGCTGGTTATGGTAACTTTCCGGATCGGGCAACTGCCCCACTTCACCCAGGGCGATGAGTTTACCCCTGGCCAACGCTTTCAAGTCGTCGTGGTGCGACTGCTTGTAATCGCGGTGGTAGACATCTGCCGCCAGCACATCGACATATTCCGAACCGGGATAATAGTCGGCGTAAGGACCCGCCTCATCGCCTTCCTTATCGCGCGGGGCATTCGTATTCCATACCCAGAGCAGGTTGTTGAGCCCATGCACGCGGGTCAGGTAATCATAAGTCATGATCCATAGTTTTTTAAAGCCGTTTTCACCCGGTTTTCCACACCACCAGAACCAGACTCCGTTCATCTCATGATAAGGCCGCCAGAGAATCGGAATCCGGGCATCGCGCAACTGTTCGAGATAGGGAACGATCGTGTTCATCTGCGCTTTCCATTGCCGGTTGAGGCGGGTTCCTTCGGTGGTCAGTTCGTCCCATACCAACTGCGAAGGCCGACCCTTCCAGGTCCAGATCGACGAACCGTTGCAGTCGTTGCACTCCGCGGGGAAACAGCAGTGCCACATCAGGGTAATGATCCGCCCCTCGGCATGGCGCGCTTTGATCTCTTCGACCAGTCCCTGCCGCAATTCTTCGGTCGATTTACCGTTCGGAAGGCACTCGCCCCAGGGCGAAGTGAGGTTCATCGGTCCGCAGTGGTGGTAGTCGCGGACATTTTCACCCCGGGCATTGAAACTGAAGTCGCTGCCCCAAACCACAGGGCGTTTGCCCGTCATTTCGAAGACTACGCTGTCATAGCGGGCGGGATCGCTGATAAAGTTATGCTGCCCGGTGAGGGTGTATCGTCCCCGGATCGAGTAGAGGAATTCGAGCAGCTGGCGCGCTTCAGGTGAGGCCCCGGGATTGACCGGGGTGATTTTCTGGCTCCCGGCACATCCGCCCAGCAGAGCCACCGTCGTAAGGAGCAGGAGGGATTGTCGCATGGTCCGTTATTTTACGGTTACACCTTTCGGCAGACGGTACATATCGGGCATATCCTGCTCGAAAACAGTCCACGAATCGTTGTAGAACAGTTTGAAATCGGCAGCCGTCGAATCCGAGGGATAGGGTCCGAAAGCATGGCGGGGATTGTCGTTACGCCATGCCACGACCATACAGCAGGGCTGGTTGCGCAGCGCCGGAAGTACGTCATGCGTCCAATAGTCGGCGTTATGGTCGTTCTCCAGCCCGGTTTCCGTCACGCCGACAGGTTTGTGCACGCGCTTCGACACCTCCGCAAGGGCTTTGACATTCGATTCGAAAGCCGCGCGGTTACGACCGTGATAGCAGTCGATGCCCACCAGATCGACCCATTCGTCGCCCGGCCAGCGAAAGAGAATGCGTCCTACGGGATCGTCGTAAACTTCGTCCATTTGTGGGGAAATGGCGTAAATCACATTGTGAACTCCCTTTGTGTCGCGCAGGTAGGTGACAATAAAACGCCAAAAAGCGATGAACTCCGGTTCGGTCGTCGCCGAACGGCCCCACCAGTTCCAGGTCTGGGTATGTTCGTGCAGCGGGCGGAAAATTACCGGAATAGGACGGTCCTGATCGTCGACCATCTTTTTCAGGGCCTCGGCGACACCGTCCAAGCGGGCTTTATACTTAATGTTCATCGCCGAACCTTCGGTGAGTATCTGATCTACGACCTTGGTGTTATCCCACGCCGTGCCGACGGGGTATTTTTTGTCGGGCCCTTCGGTGAGGGGATTGCTCTGATGCCAGACCAGCATACTCACACCTCCGCGGCGGTGGGCTTCGCGAAGGAGTTCGATCTTTCGATCGTTGATGCCCGCCATGTCGAGGCTGTATACCGCCGGATGCGAACCGACGATATCCTTCACGTCCGAGCGGTCCGCATCGCCCCGCCAGCCGATACCGTAGGAAGGATAGTCGTGATGGCCAAACATCACGCCGTGGAAGCCCATGCACCAGAGGTTCGCATAAAGCGCTTTGGTTTCGGGCGTAGCCCCGGGATCGACCATCCGAAGGACGGTCTTTTCGGGTGCTTTCAACCGCTTACCCGCGGCAAAAGCCCCCGTACAAAACGGAAGAAAGAGAATCAGAATCAGAAATCGTTTCATATTCGGAAAGTTTAGGGTTGTTGCCGTTTGAAAATCCGTTGTACAAAACCGTACAACTGAAGCCGCCAGAACTGCCATTCATGTCCCCAGGGACCCTCGTGGAACTCGAACCGCACTCCGCGGCGCCGAAGGTCTTCCACGGTGTCGAGATGTCCTTGATAGCGGGGGTCCTTAGTCCCGCAGGAGATCCAGAGCAGGTCCAACTCAGCGTTGATACGCTCCGGATCGCCGATCGTTCCGAGCGCATAACGCTCGTAGTCGAACTGCCCGTCGCTGAGAATGCCCGCACTGAACTGTCCGACAGCACAAAACCGGTCGAGGTTGCGCAACCCGATCACAAAAGCCTGCCCGCCGCCCATCGACAATCCCGCGATAGCGCGGTGCCGTTTGTCGGCGTAGACCCGGTAACGTTTTTCGACCAACGGGATAACATCGTCCAACAGCTCTTTTTCCAACGTGGCAATGCCTTCGGGCGTACTGCCTCCGGCCCACGAGCCGTCGGTCAGGCCGTTGGTCATCACGACATACATCGGGACAGCCCGGCCTTCGGCGATCAGGTTGTCGAGGATTACCGCGGCGCGCCCGTCGGCGATCCAGCTGTTTTCATTGTCGCCTCCTCCATGGCGCAGGTAAAGCACCGGGAATTTCCGGCCGGGGTGTTCGACGGCGGCCTGCGGTATGTAAACCCGTGCCGTACGCATTCTGCCGAGAGGTGTGGAGCGGTAATTCAGGGTGTGCACCTCGCCGCCGGGGCGAAACGCCTCGTCGAAGCGGGGCGCGTTCGTTCCGGGAACCTCCACGACACTGCCGTAAACCGTGGTTCCCGCTTTGACCACAGGATTCACCGGATCGATGGTTTCCAGTCCGTCGATGCGGAATTTGTATTGGTAGATGCACGGCTCCACGGGACCGACCGTAACGCTCCAGACACCCGTTTCATCCCGCTGCATCGGGACTTCGTCCACATCCCACTCGCCGAACAACAGTGTCGCTTCGCGGGCTTCGGGAGCCCGGAACCGGAAGGTAATCGAGGCGTCGCCGTGTACAACGGGCGAAAACGGCGGATCGGCCGGCTTCCACCATCCCCGGGTCGAAAAGGTGTTTTCTTCCTGCGCCCTGCCGGAAAACGCAGCCAGCACACATACGGCGGACGCAAGCCATTTTATCATTCGTCCCATACGAAAGTGCCCGCTGCTCCGGGTTCGAGGTCCAATTCCGCAAAGCGTCCGTTATACTGGATGTGGATAGTGCGCCGCGACCAGGAATCGTTGGCCGCAATCAGTACGATATGTCCGTCGGGAGTGCGGAACGTCACGTTGGGAACGACTCCGGCACGTTCGGCGACATTCGTGCGGTAGACATTAGGCCGCTGTTCGTCCTCGCAGATCGAAACGCTCCGGTCACAAGGAGCCGTCGAGGCGACACGCACCGATCCCGGACGCACGAATTTCGAGGCATGGGCGATGACATAGTAGGCCACATTGCGGCAGACCGAATCCTTGTCGATGGTCAGCGCACCCTGGCACATCGAGCAGCCTCCGTTATCGGTATGCGGGTCGTTGAGGGGATCGGCGGCAAGATTCCACAACACCACGTTGCGGCTCCAGTTGCGGGTAATGCCGATGATGAGACGGTCGACGGCCGCAGCAATAGCGATCTGCGGCTGTCCGGGCCGTTCGGTGGTCATCTGTTCCGTGAAATAAACCTCCTTGTCGGGTCGCGCCTCGTGGACATAGCTCATGGCGCTCAGGTCACCGCGGTAGTGGTGAAATGCAGCTCCCAGAATATATTGTGCCGCATCAGGATCGTTGTATACTGCCAATGCATAGTCCGGACGGTCGCAGTTGTGATCGAAAACGATGATTCCGGTCGAAAGACCCGCTTCACGGAATTTTGGCCCGAGGTGGTTCTTGATGAAATCGGCCTGTTCGTAAGCAAACCAGTACATACTGGGGGTATTGCGCGAGTTGAGGGGCTCGTTCTGCACGGTGACGGCGTCGATGTCGATGCCGCAGTCGCGCATAGCCTCGACATAGCGGACAAAGTAGTCGGCATAAACGCCGTAGCACTCCTTGCGGAGCTGGCCGCCGCGCACATCGGCGTTGGTCTTCATCCAAGCCGGAGCCGACCAGGGTGAAGAAAGCACCTGGATATGGGGGTTAATCGCCAGTATTTCACGCATGACAGGAACCACGTCGTTAAGATCCTGCGCCAGCGAAAAGCGGCTGAGTTTGAAATCTTCCTTCCCGGCCGGTAAATCGTCATAGGAGAAGACAAAACTGTTGAGGTCCGAGGCGCCGAGCGTCAGCCGGACACAACTCACGCCGATACCCTTCTGGGGATCGAACAACTCCTGAAGAACAGCCTTGCGGGCTTCGGCCGACATCTTCATCAGGTGTTCGGCACTGCCACCCGTGAGGGCATAGCCGAAGCCGTCGATCCGCTGGTAGGTCTGCCGGGGGTCAATCACAATGTAATTTCCGCGCTCCTGACGCTGGGGAGAAAATTGGATAGTTTTCTCCTGCGGGGTAAAAAGGTCCGAGCGGTCAGCCCGGGTGATGTAGGAGCGAATGGTCTGGGCAGCGGCCGGGAGGGATAGTCCGGCAGCGAGCGATAGGATCAGTAGTTTTCTGAACATGGTTCGTGTGGTTTTAATCGTTGAAGGCTTTGCGGGCCATGCGGTCGGGATCTTCCGCCACGCGGCATTTCGTGTCGAGGATCATCAGTTGCCCCAATTCAGGCGTATAACGCGGCCAGCGGGACAAAGCGCCACAATTGGGGTCGCCCGTACGCATGAATTGCAGCAGGGCGTCGGCCATTTTGCGGGAGAGCCGGCGGGGCGATTCGCCTCCGCCCGTATGGGTAACCATCCGGTCGGTATTGAGCAGCCAGAAGCTGATGTCGATACAGTGAAAAGCGCGATGACGGCCATTGAACAGCGGCGATCCCCAACCGAACCACGCCATGTAGACCGGCGACTGCTGATTGCATTTGGCGTCGGCAGTGCGGACTACACCCTGCCGGTTCGAGGCGATCATCGCCCAGATTTCAATGGGACGGCAGGCGGGAAAAGCTCCGGCATAGGCGCAGACGATCTTTTCGGCACGCGAACCATATTGGGGCGTGAGTCGCTGCACAACCTCTTCCAGCGAGATGTTTTCCAGCTCCGGATCGTCGCGGTCGGGGTTCCATTCATGGAATGTCGAGCAGAGCAGCATCGGCACATCCGACCCTATAGTACGGTTATCCCCTTCGAAGAATATGCCTTTCGGTATATCTGCGCCGTCGGCCACCGGAGCGAACCCGCTCCGGGAACCCGGATTTTCAGACGCCATCCGCTGTCGGGCCCGGTCGGCCAACTGCAGGTAGCGTTCCCAAGGGATCGTTTGCAGCGAATCGGCCTGAGCGGCGGTCAACCCTGCCTCCTGAAGAATCATTGCGCCGAGTCGTTCGGCATAGGCGGCATCGTTGGCCCGCACGGAGTTACCGCTCAGGGCTACTGCTTTATGAAACAAGCCTTTGGCAGCAGGCATGGCACAGAGCAGACAGACTTTCGATCCGCCTCCCGACTGTCCCATGATGGTGACGTTCGACGGATCGCCGCCGAAATTCTCAATGTTTCCCCGGATCCATTTCAGGGCCGCCACGATGTCCAACATACCGACGTTGCCCGAATGGCGGTACTTTTCCCCAGCAGCGGCCAAGTCAGAAAACCCCAGCGCTCCGAGACGGTGGTTCACCGAACAGAAGACAACGTCGCCGTAACGGGCAATGTTCTCTCCGTCGTAGCTGTCCTGCTCGATGCCGTTGCCCTGCGTGAATCCTCCGCCGTGAAGCCATACCAGCACCGGACGGCGCCTGCCGTCGGCGATGCCGGGGGTCCAGACGTTGAGCCGCAGACAGTCCTCACCCATCAGGTCGTAGTTCCAGTGGTCGACGAACATCGAGTAGGATTCGGGCCGACGGTCGTAGAAGCCCTGCGGCGACGAAGCACCGAAAGCCACGGCAGCCCGGACTCCCTGCCAGGCCTTAGGCGGGCGCGGAGGCATGAAGCGGTTTTCGCCGCCCGTATCTTCCCCATAGGGAATGCCGCGGAAGGAGTAGATGCCGCGCAGGAGGAATCCCCGGACCCGTCCGTATTCGGTATCGGTTTCGGCAATTCCTTCGCCGATAAAAAGTTGTTGTTTAGAGGGAGCCGGAAGTCTGTTTTTGCCTTGTACGGGAGCGGCTGCCAGCAGGCCGAGTCCCGAAATAAGAACTGTGGTTCTCAGAAAAGCAGTAAAGGAAATATTCATTTCAGGTTAAAAAAATATAAGTGGGTCGGCGAAAAAAGCACTGACGCATCGGTCAGTTTTCAAAATTACATATTAAGAACACAATTTTCTGGTACTTTTTTAATCGAGTATAATCCTATTTTACCATTCCCGATTTTCAGGCCCGACCCAATCGTTGAAATCAGCAAACCCATACGACTATAAATTAACAACTTAACAATTTACATCCATCCCCTATTATAATATATAGGTATCCGATTATTTAGTGCTTTTTTGCAGATCGGAGGATTTTTTTCTAATTTAGTAGTGCCAACCGACCTAAAATACTATCGTATGGAGATCCTGCGCGAGAGCACCCCGCTCACCGACAATGATTGTTTCATGATCTTTTCCCGAAAGAAGAGTTGTTTCGACTTTCCGCTCCACACCCATAAGGAGATGGAGCTCAATCTGGTGATGAACGCCGCCGGAGCTTCGCGCGTGATCGGCAATCATGTGGGAGCCATCGGCGACATGGAACTGGTGCTGGTGAGCGGCGATACGCCCCACGCATGGTTCACCGACCGCTGCAAATCGAAAGAGATTCACGAAATCACATTGCAGTTCAGCCCCGATTTGATAGATGATAAATTCCTGAACCGCAATCCGATGTCCGCTCTTAAGCAGCTTTTCGAGGAGGCTCGCCGGGGTGTGCTTTTTTCCCGGGAGACCGCAGAGCGGCTCGCTCCGCATATCCGGGAACTGTATGAACAAGGGCCGGCCGGCGGTATGAAGCCCGTGTTGGATATGCTGATGATCCTGAACAGCCTGTCGCTCTGCCACGAACGCCGCCTGCTGTCCGACGCCACGTTCATCCAGAAGAAAATGAAATCCCATTCGGCGCGTCTCGAAACGGTTTTCGCCTATATGAACCAGAATTTCAACCGTCAGATTTCGCTTTCCGAAGTGGCTGCCGTAGTCAATATGTCCGACGTATCGTTCAGCCGCTTCATCAAAAAGGTTACCGGCCAGAGTTTCGTCGACACGCTCACCGAAATCCGTCTGGGACACGTGGCGCGTATGCTGATCGACACCGATATGACCATCGCCGAAATCGCCTACTGCTGCGGTTTCAACAACATGGCCAATTTCAACCGGATCTTCAAACGCAAAAAGGGCATGCCGCCCCACAAGTTCCGTATACTCTTCATTCCGAAGAAGATTTACGTCTGATTCAAAAGGATTCGGGAATACTCCGTTAAGGTGCTATATGCATCGGTTTTGGTTAAAAACGTATTAAACGAACGTGTAGGTTTTGTATAATTTTGCATTAGTGGATGGAGCGACCGCATCCCGGCAGGATTCGACAGCCGGACGGGCCGCAGCCGAACACGGCAAACTAACCTAACAACCAAAACTCTATGCAAAAATCTATCCCTCTTTTCTTGTGTGCTTTGCTGGGGGCATTTCTTGCCGGATGCTACGAAAACGATTCGTCCGGGCCCGATATGGTCGATCCTTGGCTGCGCGAACGTACACCCTTGAGTTTCCGGGTGGAGAGCCAGGTCGGAGAGGCGGTCATTACCGACGATTGGCGGCACGATGAAGCCGGTTCGATTCGTTTCCAGCTGGTTACGGGAGGTGTGGCAGACCTGGCCAAAGTCCGGGTCGAAGAGATCGCCCTGCAATACAATGCGAAAGCCTCCATACAGGCCGGATCGACCATTGATCTGAGCAAAGGCTCCTGCGACATCGTCATAACGGCCGAAACAGGTGAAACCCGGACCTATACGGTTTCCTACGACCCCTTCGTGGAACCTTTCGAGGGCGTTTACGACATGGATTACGATGTAAACAACCACGATGAATCGCAGTACGAGAACGGCGATGCCTTCGCGCTATGGTTCTTCGGAGGCAGCAACGATGGCTGTTATTGCCAGTCGCTGATGTGGAAGCACTGGAACTGGGCCGGCGGTTATAAACCGATGGTCGAAGACGACAACGTGCTGACTATCACGCTTACGGGCGTCGATTCCCAGACCGGCGACACCTACGGAACCTGTTACAACGATGCGGGTCCCGACGGAAAATATGCCGATTTCAAATGGAATTCGAACGGCGGACACGACCTGAAAAAATTCTATCGCTGCATCCCCGAAGGCGAAAGCACCTGGCGGAAAGACGGCAAAACGGGTCTGATCACCTTCACGGCCACCGACGGCACAAGCCACACGGCTACCTTCTACAACGAACCCACGACGCTGACTTACGAACAGAGCGGAAAATCGTTCACCTGCCAGATCAAAAATCAAGGCTTGGAGTTCCCGGTTGCCGGAACCCCGATGTCCGGATGGTCGGACTACTCGGATTTCGACAAGTATGTGCAGAATCCGCAGAAGTTCATCGTGAAAATGAAAAAGCGTCAGCAGTAACGTTGCAACAGCCATGAAACGCCTATTCCTGTTGTTTGCAGAGACATTCTGCTGCATCGCCCTATGTTGTATAGTTCCCGTCTCATGCGGCGGCAGCGACATCGAAATCCCCTCCACGGCACCCGGGGGAGGGCAGGGGGGGGGGTGATTCGGACGATGATAAAGACAAACCGGACCCAAATCCGGACCCGAATCCCGATCCGGAAATAACCAACCTCAAAATGGTCGATCCCGAAGCCACGGATCAGACCAAAGCGCTCTATTCGAATTTGTGGGCAATCGCCTCCAAAGGGTTCATGTTCGGGCATCACGACGACTTGTGGTACGGCCGTTACTGGTACGACGAGCCGGGCGGTTCGGACACCAAAGCTGTTTGCGGGGACTACCCTGCCGTTTTCAGCGTCGATTTGGCCTCGGTGATGGACAACCGCTTCAATTACGAGTCCGACCGGAAGGAAAATGCGATCCGCCGCCGCGTGATACTCGAAGCCTACGAGCGCGGCGAAGTGATCGTCGCCTGTTGCCACCTGAACAACCCGCTTACAGGCGGGGACTCGTGGGATAACAGCAATACTGGCGTCGTGCGTGCGATTCTCGATCCGCAGAGCAGCCAGTATGCGGCTTACCGGCAGTGGCTCGACCGGCTGGCCGACTTTGCACTCAACCTCAAAGCGGTGGATGGGACGCTCGTTCCTTTCGTTTTCCGCCCTTATCACGAACACACCCAGGAGTGGTCCTGGTGGGGTTCGAAATGCACGACCGAACAGGAGTTCATCGACTTCTGGCGGATGACCGTGCGCTATCTCCGCGACACCAAAGGGGTGCACAACCTGATCTATGCAATCTCGCCGCAAATGGACTCGGAATATTCCGACGCCCGGAATCGCCTGTTGTTCCGCTGGCCGGGCGACGAATGGGTCGACTTTATCGGCATGGACTGTTACCACGGACTCAACACCGCGGCATTCACGTCGAACCTGAAGGCGATGACGCAGCTTTCCAAGGAAAAAAAGAAGCCCTGCGGCGTTACCGAAACAGGCCAGGAATCCTTCACCAAAGCCGATTACTGGACACAATGCATTCTGGCCCCGCTGATGACCCAACGAGTCTCGATGGTGGTCATGTGGCGCAACAAGTACGTGGCGGACGAATCCGACAAACACTACTATTCGGTTTATCCGGGACACGTCTCGGAGACAGATTTCAAGACGATGTACGGCCGTTCACGATCCCTGTTCAGCTCCGATCTCCCGGCGATGTACCGGCAGGCCGAAGGGGTCACGGTTGAATGATGTCAAACAGCAAAACCTAAAACAAACTCAATCCTATGGTAAAATTCTTCAAAACGTTCCTGCTATACGGTCTGCTGATCGTTCTGGGCGGTGCCCTGCCACAGTGGGCGGCGGCGCAGTCCCGGGTTGTCACCGGAACCGTGAAAGACGAGAAAGGGGCAGGTTTACCGGGTGTTACGATCATCGTGAAAGGAACCTCGACCGGTACTACATCGATGGCTGACGGCCAGTATTCGATCAAAGTGTCGACCGGGAACGAACTCGAATTCTCGTTTATCGGCTATGCATCCCAGACGGTAAAGATCGGTTCGCAGAGCGTGCTGAACATTACGCTTCAGGAGCAGTCGCTCGTGGCCGAAGAGGTCGTGGTTACGGCTTATGCCGTACAGAAAAAGGTCAACGTTACGGGTGCGATCTCCCAGGTGACGGGAACCGATCTGGTGGCTACGCCCGTCGCCAACATCTCCAATGCGCTGATCGGCAATACGCCGGGCGTAAGCGGCCTGCAAACCTCGGGAGAACCGGGACACAATGCTGCGGACATCCGCATCCGCGGTGTCTCGACCTACGGATCGGCCAGCCCGCTGATCGTCATAGACGGCGTGGAGCAGCCTTCCGAGCAAGCCATGGCCGAGCTGAATGCGATGGACGCCAATGAAATCCAGGGCATCAGCATCCTGAAAGACGCTTCCTCGACAGCTGTTTACGGTATCCGCGGCGCAAACGGCGTAATTATCGTTACGACGCGGCGCGGCAATATGGGCGCACCGACGGTCAATTTCTCGATGAACTACGGCTTTACGAGGGCATCGAATTTCCAGAAAGGAACCTCCTCCTACGAGTATGCTCTGCTGCGTAACGAGGCGATTCGCAACGACCAGCGCAGTTTCGCCGGAACGGAGAGCCTTTCGACCTATATCTTCGACGACTACGACCTCTGGAAATTCAAGAACAACCGCGACTATACGCCCGTCGAGGTCGATGCCAAGGCAAACCTGTCGCCCGGAAAACGCGAACAACTCAAACGACAGCCCGCGCTCTATTACGCCAGCCGCGACCTCTACAAGGAGATGTTTGACCGCAACGCCCCACAGATGCAGATTAACCTCAACGTGGCGGGCGGAACGCAGCGCGTGAAATACTTCGTATCGTTCGGTTATTTCTCGCAGGACGGCATCACGCGCGACGTGCATTACCACGACGCCAACACCGGGTCGAAATTCAACCGGTATAATTTCCGTTCGAATTTCGATATTTCGATCGCCAAAAACTGGAAAATATCAATTAATACCGCGGGCCAGTTCGGCGAAACGCAGGGCCTGGGCAGCGATGACGATCCTTATGACCTCTCGGCGCGGTACAAGCGTGTCATGCAGTATATTTACGAGGGCAACCCGTTCATCTCACCGGGTATGATCGACGGCCACCTGGTATCAGGTTTCGCCGGCACGGCAGGTTCGGAGCAGAATCCCCTGGCCGTGAAGACGGGCAGCCAGCTCGGCTCGCAAAATGCCATCGTGAGCCTGCTGACGGCCGGTTCGAACAGCGTGTTCAATTCGCTGCTCGACAACACGATCAAATTGGAGCATACGATGGATTACCTGCTCAAGGGGCTGCGCATCTACGGCACGGTCAACTATCAGGACAACTATAACCGGATCGTCAAGTACAAGCCTTCGATCCCGACCTACTCGGTGCAACGTAATCCCGAGGACCCGACCGTTTACGATTTCTTCGGCGGCGGACAGGGCGCCGGCTCTTTCAATTCATGGGGTTACAGCAACTGGAACAAACTCTACCTCGACGCCGGCATCGACTGGCAGGGTAGTTTCAACGGCCACAACGTTTCGGCGCTGGTGCTGGCCAAGGCTTCGCGCTATACCATGCCGGGCGACTCTTACAACGTACCTTCGGGCGTCATGGGCTTCGTGGGCCGCATAACCTATAACTACAAGGACCGCTACATGGCCGAAGTCAATGTCGGATACAACGGCACCGAACAGTTCGCCAAGGGGCGCCGTTTCGGTTGGTTCCCGGCCTATTCGATCGGCTGGGTTCCCACCTCGGAGAAATTCTTCCCCGAGAACGACATCCTTACGTTTATGAAAATCCGCGCTTCTTACGGCGAGGTCGGCAACGACCGGCTGGGAGGCAACCGCCGGTTCTACTACCTGCCCAATACCTACAACCTCAATCAGGGCGGTTACTGGCTGGGCAATGCCGACGGTTCATCGCAGAATCCCTACTGGGCGGGAGCCACCGAGGGCGTAATCGGCAATCCCGACATTACCTGGGAGCGGGCCAAGAAATACGACGTGGGACTGGAGATGCGCTTCTTCCGCAACCGTCTGTCGCTGGTGGCCGACTATTTCCGCGAAGATCGTCGCAATATCCTCACCACGCTCGGAACCATCCCGATCATTTACGGCGTAAGTTCCGATAAGGTTCCGCCGGTAAACGTCGGCATCACGAAGAACCAGGGTTACGAAATTCTTCTTTCGTGGGAAGACCAGGTCGGCAACTGGCGCTATTCGCTCAGCGGCGACGTGAGCTATTCGCGGAACAAGATCATCTACAAAGCCGAGGCCCAAAACCCCTACTCCTGGATGAACCAGACCGGCTTCTCGATCGGGCAGCGTTTCGGACTGGTCAGCGACGGCTTCTTCAACACCAACGAGGAGCTCGCCAATCGCCCCTATAACACCTACACGGCCAACCGGGCCACACTGGGCGACATCCGTTACGTGGACCTCAACGGCGACGGACTGATCGACAACAAGGACGTGGCTCCAATCGGCTATCCCAACTACCCCGAATATCATTTCAACGTAAAAGCTTCAGTGGGCTGGAAGGGTTTCGACCTGCGCGTGCTCTTCATCGGTACGGCCAATGGTTCCTACTACCTGAACCGCGGCTATACGATGCCTTTCTTCAAACGGGCCGGCAATGCCTGGAAGTGGATGTACGACGGGCGCTGGACTGCCGAGCGTTACGCTGCGGGCGAGAAGATCACCTTCCCGCGCATGACCTTCGATACCACGAGCAAGGATAACAACTACCTGACCAGTGATTTCTGGATGAAGTCGAGCAATTTCTTCAAGATCAAAAATATCGAGGTCGGCTACACGTTCGACATGACGCGCGGCCGCATGGCCCGCAGCCGTATCCGTGCCCTGCGTGTCTATTTCAATGCCAACAATGTCTACACCTTCAAGAACGATCTGACAGACATCGGTATCGACCCCGAAGTTACCGACGGAAGCACCTATATTTATCCGCTGACGAGCGTTTTCAGCTTCGGTGTAAACCTGAAATTCTAATCCGCAACCGAAGAAGACTATGAAAAAAATAATCGTTTCCTTATTGATATCGGCATCGTTGGGACTTTCCGCCTGCCAGGACACCTTCCTGCAAATGCCCGACACGACCGGAACGGTCGACCTGAACGAGATTTACGGATCGGCCAAAAACGCAAAAAGCGCGCTGATGACCTGTTACCGCGAAGCCCTTATCCACGGCCTGCCCGGCGGTTGGGGTGTGGGCCACGGTACGCTGGGCGCGATCAGCGGCGAAGTTTCCCGCGGCTATTCGTGGCACGGGACCTATGCGATTGCACAGTCGGGCCTCGACGTGAACGGAACGGACGGATCGGACGCCGGCTCCGACCACTTCGGCAACAACTGGTCCTATATCCGCCACTGCTTCACCGTGCGGGAGAACATCGACCGGGTACCGGACATGAGCCAACAGGAAAAAGACTACGTCAAAGCCGAAGCTACCGCGTTGGTGGCCTACCGCTATATGGGTATGTTCTACCGTTACGGCGGCCTTCCCATCGTCCGCGGATCCTTCTCCAATCCGGCCGATCCCGGGGTCTCCGCAGGACGCACGTCGCTTCAGGAGACGCTGAATTACATCCTCGAACTATGCCAGCAAGCCTATGACGGACTGCCCGAAGGCGATTGGGGCGCTGCCGACCAGGGTCGTATGACGCGCGGCGCCGTGCTGGCCATCAAGGCCCGGACGTTGCTGTTCGCCGCCCGTCCGCTCTTCAACTCGTCCACCCCCTACCTGAGCGGCGGACACGATAATCTGGTATGCTTCGGGACCAAGTCCGACGAGCGCTGGCAGGATGCCATTGACGCCAACGAAGCAGTACTGACCTGGGCTTCTGCCAACAACTATGCGCTGCTCAACACCGGCGGTGCCGGCGAGGGCAACCCCAATCCCAAAGCCTTCGACGATTACGGCACGGCGACTTCGACGCCCTCGAACCGAGAGGTGCTGCTGGCCTACAAGTGCGATGAGACGAATCAGTGGAACTGGCCCGGAAGCGCCATTTTCTACTACAACAACTACTCGCCCGTGTGGACCAACAACCGTTGGGATACCGACGTAAGCGGCGTACTGACAAATTTTCTGGAGTTGTATTACAAAGCCGACGGCTCGGAGTTCACCTCCTGGCCCGGGCTAAACGAAGCCGCCCCGCGCGACGCTTCGGAGTGGCTCCGCAACATTGAAAATATCGAACCCCGCGCCAAGGCCGACAATATGTTCATAGGCTTCGACGCCTTCAACAACCCGGGGCATTCGAGCTGGTCGGCCAACAACTGGGGCCGTCAGACCGCCAACGCAGGGAAGAAGACCAATTTCCCGGCCGCCATCGAATCGGGTAAGGGCTGCGCTGCGCCAGTCAAGTTCTACTACAAAGCCGGAACGCGCGTCTGGTTCGAATTCCCGCTCTTCCGCCTGGCCGAGACATACCTCAATCTGGCCGAGGCATATAACGAAAAAGGCAACCCGGTCAAAGCACTCGAAAACCTGAACAAAGTGCACAACCGCGCCGGCCTGCCGAAAATAACCGAGACGGACCAAACGAAACTCCGCAAGATTATCCACCGCGAACGCGCCATCGAACTTTACCGCGAGAACAACCGTTATTACGATGTCAAGCACTGGAAAGACGAGTCCATCGGCGGCGATATGCGCGAACTCCAGTTCAAAATCAAAGAGGACCACTCGGGCAGTTTCAATCTTGCCTCAGGACTCGAATCGTACTGGGATGTGGTTGTATACACCGCTTACTGGAATCCGAAAATGTACCTCGAACCCATTCCGCAATCGGAGATCAACAAAGGCACGCTGGTACAGAACCCCGGTTATTAGTTCCCGCAGGTTTTTTCGCTAAAAACAATTACGATTATGAATAAATTGATCATTATACCATTGCTTCTTATGGGAATCGTTTCGCTGACCGCCGCCACGGCCGCCGGGACGGTGCAGGAGCCGGTGCCCACCGATTCGCTCCATACGGCGGAGCCTGCGGTCCCGGGAGCATTCTTCGGGACATCCCAAGCTCGTACGACGGGAGCCGTATCGACCGTCGACGGCGTAACCCTCGGCAAGACGACGGCGCCCAACCTCACTAACAGTTTTGCCGGCCAATTTTCGGGACTGACTCTTTTCCAGGGCTCGGGCGAACCCGGCAATGACATGGCCAGCTGGCTGATCCGCGGCATCGGGTCTTACGGTAATGCCGGTTATAATTCGGCCAAGATTTTCGTCGACGGCTTCGAGGTGAATGCCAGCTATATCGCCTATCTTTCGCCGACGGAGATCGAGCGCGTGTCGATTCTCAAGGACGGTGCGGCACTGTCGGTCTTCGGCGAACGCGGTGCAAACGGCATTATCTGGATCGAAACCAAGCGCGGCAAGATAGCACCCGCCACCGTAAGCGCTTCGGTGCGATTCGGGCTTCAGCAGGCTACAACGCTGGCCAAGCCGCTCGACTCCTACGGTTATGCGTCACTCTACAACCAGGCGATCAGCAACGACATGGGCCGTTGGGCCCCGGCCTACAGCGACGAAGAGCTGAAAGCCTACCGGGACGGAACGGGAACCAACGTCGACTGGTACGACGAGGCGCTGCGCAATGCAGGCTATACCATCGACGGAGATGTCGCCTTCCACGGCGGTACGCAGGTTGCCCGCTACAACGTGATGCTGAACTACCTCAACCAACAGGGCCTTTACGATGTGAAGAATAGCGATTCGCGGTCGAACCGCACCAACGAGCGTTACAGCCTGCGCGCCAACCTCGACTTCACGATCTTCAAGTTCATCGAGGCGCGTGTTGACCTGGGCGGACGCATCGAGCGCAGCAAACGGCCCAACATCGGGACTGACGACATGTTCTACAACATGGCCCGCTATCCGTCGAACATCTACGAAATCTGGGACGATGCCGAACAAACCCATTATTCGGGCACTTCGGTCTACAATAGCAATCCCGTGGCATCGCTCAATGCCCTGGGATGGCGCCAAACCCAGTCGCGGGTGTTGCAGGGCAATTTCCAGTTGGTCGAGAAACTCGATTTCCTCACCGAAGGACTTTATCTGCGCGAAGCCTTTTCATTCAACACCTACACCAAAAGCGGCTATTCGAAAACCCGCAACTACGCCCGCTACCGGAACGGCGAGCGAACCACCACCGATGAAGACACTTCGTTACAGGCGAGCGGCTACGGTTCGGACGGCATGGAGGACTGGAAGCAGGGACAGATTTCGCTGGGTTACAACCGCGCTTTCGGCCGTCACGCCCTCGACGGTGCCGTGAACTTCCATATCTCAGCCTATAACGGCGACGGCTATTTTTCCTATAAATACCACTATGCGAATCTCAACGGTCGGATCAACTACAGCTACGACGACCGTTATGTCGCCGAATTCGGATTCTCCTATTTCGGCAACGATGCCTATGCCAAGGGCAACCAATGGGCGTTCTATCCGTCGGTCTCCGCAGCGTGGGTCCTCTCCCGGGAGGCTTTCCTGAAAAATTCGAAGGTTGTAAACCTGCTTAAACTGCGCCTCTCCTACGGTCGCAGCGGTTTCGCCGATTCGAACGCCACGGGCGTCCTGTCGAACTACTCTTCCAACGGACGCTACCTGTTCAAAGACTATTACACGAACTCCTACGTCGGATCCTTCTATATGGGCGACAGCGAAGGCGTCTGGCAGAGTTCGCTGGTGCATATGTTTCTGTCGAACTCCGGAGCGCATGCTGAGAAGAGCAACAAATATAATATCGGCATCGACGCCGAACTCTTCGGGAAGCTGCACCTGTCGGCAGACGCTTTCCTCGACAAACGGACCGACATCCTAACACTTGACAACTCGATGATGGGCTATTTCGGCAAGAACTATTTCTTCGACAACATCGGCAAGATGACTAACAAGGGTTTCGAGGCGACAGCCGTGTGGACCGATCAACGCAGCAACTGGGGTTACAGCATCAGCGGATCGGTATCGTTCAACCGCAACAAGATCGACTACATGGCCGAGGTAGCCCCGGCGCATAGTTATAATGCCCAAACGGGCCGTCCGTACGGAACGCTGATCGGACTGGTAGCCGACGGGTTTTACGATGTGAACGATTTCAATGCCGACGGTTCGCTCCGGGAGGATCTTCCGCAACCGATGTTCGGCGCCGTACAGCCCGGAGACATCAAATACCTCGACCTCGACCAAAGCGGATTTGTCGATCAGAACGATGTAACGAAAGTCGGCAAATCGCCCTATCCCGAATGGACCTATTCGCTGGGCGCCGCATTCAATTACCGGGGCTTCGATTTCAGCTTCCTGCTGCAGGGTATCGCCGGGGCATCGTTCAACCTGCTGGACAACGCCGTGCAGACCCGGGCCTTCGTAGACAACGGCAACGCCTACCCCATCGCCCGCGGGGCCTGGGCTTACTATCCTGAACAGGGGATCGACACCCGTGCCACGGCAACCTACCCGCGCCTGACCACCGCGAGCAACGAAAACAACTACCAGCTGAGTTCGTTCTGGGTGAAAAGCCGTAATTTCATGCGCGTACGTAATATCGAAGTGGGTTACAATTTCAAACACCACGCTGGGTTCCGCGCCGCAGGCATCTCCAATTTCCGTATCTACCTGAATGTGACCAATCCGTTCACCGTCAGCAAACTGATGTCGGATTACGATCTGGATCCCGAACTGCTGTCCTACCGTTATCCGGTGCTTAAATCCTACAACATCGGCGTAAACATCACTTTCTAACTAAACTTTCGAAGTCATTATGAAACTCAAACTCATATTCAGGACGTTCCTGCTGTCGGCGGTTGCCGCGGTCGGCGCCGGATGCGGTGATTTCCTCGATACCAGCCTCGATCAGAACGAAACGGGGCAGTCGATCGAGACGACGCTCGGCACGTTGTGGAAATTCGGAAACGCGTTCTATGCGCCGATCGGCTACGGTTATTCCGTACTCGATTCCAACCTTTTCGCCGCTGCGACCGACGAAGCGCAGCAGACCAAGGTGCAGAGCGATGCAAGCTACTTCAACAAAGGTGTGATAAACGCCAACCTCAACCCCATCTCGAATTTATATACCAACTGCTACGAGGGCATCCGCGCGGCCAATTTCTTCCTCGACTATACGGCCAACGGCAAAGGCGAATACATGATCGGCATGAACCGGGATACGATCAACGACCGTCCCAATTACGAGAAAGACCTGGCCTCGTTGCATTGGTATCAGGCCGAAGCGCACGTCGCACGGGCTTATTATTATGCCGAACTGATCAAGCAGTACGGAGGAGTCCCCATCGTCGAGGAACAGTACACGGCGGGCCGGTTTATTCCCCGTTCCTCTTACGATGAGGTCGTCGATTACATCGTGAAGGAGATAGACGACTACAAGGATCAGCTGGCCGTCAACTGGAACAACTTTTCCGAACGCAAAGGGCGTTTTACGCTGGGCGCGGCGCTGGCCATCAAAGCGCGTGTGTTGCTTTACGCCGCTTCGCCGCTGCACAATCCCGATAAAGACATCGAGAAATGGAAAAAAGCCGCTGCAGCAGCCTACGAGATTATCGGCAATCCGAACCTGAACTACGCTCTCGACGGCAATTACGGAAACTATTTTCAGGGCAATCGCAGCCTGACCAGTACGGAGACTATCTATGTGGTACGCCGCGAACAGTCCAACATGATGGAAAGCAACAATTACCCGATCGCCACACCGGGCGGAGCGTCGGGCATAACCCCTACGCAGAACCTGGTCGAAGCCTATGAATATGTCGGAACGCCCGATGCAGAGAATCCCTACGCCAACCGCGATCCGCGCCTGACGGCGAGCATCGTCACCAACGGCAGCACCTGGAACGGCTACGTGATCGACCAGTCGGTGGGCGGCAGGTACGATATGTCGGCCGCGAATGCCAGCCGGACGGGTTATTATCTCAAAAAATTCCTTACCGACAACCTCAACCTGACGCAGGGCGCCACGGCACAACACAATTGGGTCGCCTACCGCTATGCCGAGGTCCTGCTCAACTACGCCGAGGCAATGAACGAGGCTTACGGACCCGACCAGGCCCCTGCCGACTATACGCTGACGGCGCTCGATGCGTTGCAACTGGTTCGCGACCGGGCCAGCCTCCAGCTTCCGGTCGTCCGGGCGACGACGCGCGATGAGTTCCGGAAAGCCGTCAAACACGAACGCCGCATCGAACTGGCTTTCGAAGACCATCGCTATTGGGATTTACTGCGGTGGAAAGATGCGATGGAGGTGCTTAACAAGCCGGTCCGTGGTGTAAAAGTGACCAAAATCGGGGACGGCAAATGGAAATACGAGGAGACGGAAGTTGCCGCACGCACGTTCCTCGAGCGCAACTACTATATGCCCTTTACCCGTTCGGAAGTCGAAAACTCGAATCATACGCTCGAACAAAATCCCGGTTATTAGTCCCGGAAACGTAAAAGAATATGGAATTATGAAAAACAAATTCATCCTGCTCATCGCATCGTTCTGCGCATTCGCCTTCTCCGCCTGCGAAGGGGACGGCGATGCAGACTACGGTTTCGGCAAAGTATATATGCCCCAGGCCGTTTCCACCGGAGGTCTGAACAACTCCTACGCCGTGCCCTCGGGCGGCGGCGACGACACCTATAATTTCCGCGTCGCGAACGGCACGGTAAAGATCGTCCTGGGCATCATGCGCTCGGGAAAACTCTCCGACAAGAAGGGTTACACGGCCGATGTCTACACCTCGGCGGAAGATACCGCTGCCGCGGTCGCCGGATTCGGGGGCGAGGCCATGCCCGAGGGACTTTATTCACTGCCTGCAACAGTCGTGGTTCCCGACGGGAAAACGGGGGAGACGTTCTACCTCGACATTTCCGCAGCCTCGCTTTCGAAGGACGAATATGCCGGCAAAAAACTGGTGCTATCGGTGGGCATTCGCAACCCGTCGGCTTACGAACTTGCCGACACGGGGACCAAAACCGCCGTCATCGTGGATGTTGACGCCCTGAAAGCCCTCCTCTGAACCGAATATTCATGCGTACGATATGCCTCCCCCTTTCGAGAGGCATATCGTTTCTTAAAACCTGACGACCTATGAAAAAAGTCATTTTGACGCTCTTTGCATTCCTCCTCGCCGCAGGAGCGCAGGCACAGATTCGTTCGGTGAAACCCGCTACGACGAAGCCGAAACTCTACGAGCGGACGGATTTCACGATCCTGCTGACCGCCCGCTACGACAACGCCTACCTCGAGGAACAGGTTGCACTCGATATGCTGATCACCACCCCTTCGGGCGCCGAACGCCTGCTGCCCTGCTACTGGGTCGAGGGGGCGTCGGGCGCCGAGTCGCGCTGGGAAGCCCGCTTCGCACCGCAGGAACAGGGCTGTTACGCCTGCCGGTTCCGGTTGAGCGAACATGGGAGCGAAACCTCGCTCTCGAAGCCCGTACATCTCGACGTACAGCCCGCCGGGGATTCCCGGGGCATCCTGCACGTGCGCGATAACTGGACACTGGTCTACGATGACGGCACCCCGTTCCGGGGCATTGCCGAGAATATCTGCTGGGAATCGCGCGCCAACGACGATTCGCGGTTCTTCAAAGCCCTGCACGAACAGCACGACAAATACAACTACGATTACATGCTGCCGCTCTTTGCCCGCAACGGCGGCAATTTTATCCGTGTATGGATGTGCGGGTTCAATTTCCCGATCGACCAGCAGGACCATTTCAACAACCTGCGATACACGCCCTCGGACGCCTATTACAATCCCAGTGCCATTGCCCGTCTCGACCATTTCGTCGGCCTTTGCGAGCAGCTGGACGTTCACGCCATGCTCTGCATGGGACAGGGAGCTGTGCGCGCCGACCGGGAGTTCTTCACCGGAGAACAGCAGGCCCGCCGCTACATGAACCGCCTGCGTTACATCGTCGCACGATGGGGTTACAGCCCGGCTATCGGCATGTGGGAGTTTTTTAATGAGATCGACAATATCCAGTTCCGTGATGCGGAGAACCCGCTTCCGGCAGAAGACATCGTTGCCTGGCATACCCGCATGAGCAAATACCTGAAGAGCATAGATCCTTACGGACATCCCATCACCACGTCGATCTCACACCGCGACCTCGAAGGGCTCAATTCAGTCCCCGACATGGATATCAACCAAAAGCATATTTACCGCAACACGGGTGCAATTCCCGCGGAGATTCTTCGCTATGAAAACCGGTTCGGCAAACCTTATGTTATCGGCGAATTCGGTTATGAGTGGGACTGGTCAAAGAATTTCGACGATTTCGCCGAGGATATGGACCGCGACTTCCGCCGCGGCCTCTGGTACGGAATCTTCTCACCCACGCCCGTTACGCCGATGAGCTGGTGGTGGGAATATTTCGAAAACCGCGGTATGATGACCTATTTTAAGGGTGTCCGGCAGATTTCCGACCGGATGCTCGCCGACGGCAAGGGTTCATTCGAGCAACTGACCGTGGCATGCAATCCGGCTGAAGCCATGAGCGTAAAGTGCGGCAAAGTGGTTTACGTCTACCTCTACAACAATTCCGACAAAGCGTTGCAAGACGCCGAACTGACGGTCAATCTGGGCTGCAGCGGCAGCTATACGATCGAAACATTCGACCCCGGAACCTGCGTCTCGGCAACTCACGGCGAACTCCCGACCCCAGGCCGCTTCGTGCTCGGGAAGATAGCGCTCAGCCCTCGTGCCGAACGGATCTATGTCTTTACGCCCAAATCCGCTAACTGATCAGTTTATGCGTTTTAGAAATGTTTTTATGATTTTGACACTGGGAGCCGCCGCAGCGTGTGGAGAGGCTTCCGCTCAGGAAACTCGCCCCCTCAATCCGACCAACTTCGGGCTGGTGAGCCCCCAGCCGCAGTCCGAACTGCCGCAATCCGTTACGCCGCCCCAACAAGCGGTACGCAAACCCAAACAACCGGCTGAGACCCGCCTCGAACCGTCGGGGCCGGCTTCGTGGGAACTCACGGGCGGCTGGGAACTGGCCGAAGCGGACCGGCTGACAGGTGCCGAAGGCTCGCTATTCAGCTCCGCTTACGACACGTCAGCGTGGTACAACGCCGTCGTACCCGGTACGGTGCTGACCTCTCTGGTCAAAGCCGGCGTTTACCCCGATCCCTACTACGGACTCAACAATCTCTCGATTCCCGAAAGTCTCTGTCGCACGGAATGGTGGTACCGCATCCGGTTCGAGCGCCCGCAGGAGACGGCAGGACGCCGCGTATGGCTGCGGTTCGACGGGATCAACTACCGCGCCGACGTGTGGCTCAACGGTCGGAAGCTCGGTGCGGTCGACGGCGCCTTTACCCGCGGCATATTCGACGTAACGAACCTTTTCGCGGCCGAAAACGTATTGGCCGTGAAGATTTACCCGCCGCACAATCCGGGCATTCCCCACGAACAGTCGAAAGCTGCGGGACGGGGTCCCAACGGAGGCCAATTATGCCTCGACGGCCCGACCTTCATCAGTTCCGAGGGTTGGGACTGGATTCCCGGCATCCGCGACCGGAACATCGGCATCTGGCAAGGCGTAACGCTCGAATATACGGGAGACATAACGCTGATCGATCCGCAGGTAATTACGGACCTGCCGCTGCCCGATACGTCGTACGCCGACCTGACGGTCCGCGCCGAAGTTACGAATCATGCCGCCGAACCCCGCCGGGTAATGTTGCGCGGGACGCTCGACGGCGGTATCGGTTTCGACCTTCCGGTCGAACTGGCCGCCGGAGAGACCCGCATGGTAAGCTGCACTCCGGCCGAATTTCCGGCCTTGCGGATTGCATCGCCCCGCCTATGGTGGCCCAACGGCTATGGGACGCAGGAACTCTACACGCTGCAACTGACAGTCGATGAAAACGGGGTCCGTTCCGACGGGGAGCGGGTCAGGTTCGGTATTCGGGAACTCTCTTACGAACTGAGCGTGGATACGCCCGCCGGAGAAGAGCTTCGCATTGATTTCGCTCCGACGAACGACTTGGACGGCGATACGCCTTTCAACACGTTTCACCGCCGGCTGGCGGGCGACGGAGTAGTCGTTCCGGCCCTGAAAGCAGAGGTGGATGCATCGCGCTTCCGCCGGATCGAAAAGGACGGAACGGCGCCTTTCCTGGTGATCCGCTGCAATGGAGTCCGCATTTTCTGCCGAGGCGGTAACTGGGGGATGGACGACGGCATGAAACGGGTTTCGCGCGAGCGGCTCGAACCCGCCTTCCGCCTCCACCGCGAAGAAGGCTTTAATATGGTCCGCAACTGGACGGGGGAATCGACCGAAGAGGTTTTTTATACCCTTTGCGACGAATACGGGCTACTGGTGTGGAATGATTTCTGGCTCTCGACCGAAGGATACAACCAAAACGTCAATGACGAGGAGTTGTTCATGGCCAATGCCCGGGAAACGGTGCGCCGGTTCCGCAACCACCCGTCGCTGGCCGTATGGTGTCCGCGTAACGAAGGTTATGCCACTCCGACGCTCGAACCGCGGTTGGCTGCGCTGGTCGCCCGGGAGGACGGCACACGTTATTACAGTCCCAACTCCCGCTATATGAACCTGCGCACGAGCGGTCCGTGGCACTATCTCGCCGACGAATCGGAGTATTTCCTCCACCACGCCCACGGATTTTCCACCGAACTGGGGACACCGTCGGTCCCGACGGCCGAGTCGATGCGCAAATTCATCCCCGAAACCGACCGTTGGCCCATCAACGACACCTGGCACTACCACGACCTGCATTTCGGCCTGCCGGAATACTGCGGAGCTGTCGATACGCTCTATGGCAAAGCCCGATCGCTCGACGATTTTTGCCGTAAAGTCCAGCTGATCAACTACGACAGCCACCGGGCCATGCTCGAAGCGTGGAACAGCCGGATGTGGAACTCTACGTCGGGCGTACTGCTTTGGATGAGCCATCCCGCGTGGCCGAGTCTCGAATGGCAGACTTATTCGTGGGATTTCGAAACCCACGGTTCATTCTATGGCTGCCGCAAAGCCTGCGAGCCGCTGCATGTGCAGATGAATCCTCATGACGGGCTGGTATTGGTCGTCAATACCACCCGCAGCGCCCTTACGCACGGCCAGGTTGTAGCAACGTGCTATACGCCCGCCGGCAAGCGCCTCAGCCGGCAGAGCACCGACCTGGCGCAGATTGCTGCCAATGGCCTGACGCCGGCATTGCAGGCGGTCGTGCCTGAAAACCAACCGTGCTACCTGGTACGGCTCGAATTGTACGTCGGCGGCAAACGGATCTCGGTGAACGACTACCTGCGCAGTCCGGACCGGAATTTCACTGCACTCAACGAGGTTGCTCCGACACGGCTCCGGGCGCGCCGCATTGCACAACAGCATGACGGCAACAATACGAAGATGCGTTTCGAAGTGTCGAATCCTTCGGCAACCACGGCCCTCGCCGTAAAATTCAATATCCGCGACAGTCGGACTGGCGAAGCAGTGCTTCCGGCCTATATTTCCGAGGGGTACATCCACCTGCTTCCGGGAGAAAAACGAATGGTCGAGGCCGAGTACACCTCGCCGGGCGATAATATTGTTCTTTCAGCCGAAGGCTATAATGTGGAGCGACAAACGTTGCTGGAACTCTAAATGCATTGTAAATGAAAAAGGCCGGAAAGCAGTTACTTTCCGGCCTTTTTATTGTCTCCGACGTTATGGAATCCGCGAAGCGATTTCCATACACATACGACCGTTGTGGTAAGGACATTTCCAGAATCCGGCTTTGTCATCGGTGCGGTTGATGTTTCCGTCGGGAAGAATGCTCCACCACCATTCACCTCCTTCACGGTCGATCAGGTGCGTCCCGATATAGTTCCAGGTTTTCCATGCGAGAGCGAGGGCCTCCCTGCGACCGTGGAATCGGTAAAGATAGAAAAGTCCGATCACACACTCCGCCTGCACCCACCAATGACGTTCGCGGTCCTGCATTCCGTCGGCATGCCGTTCGTAGATCAGGCTGCCGTCATCGAGATAGCCTTCGAGAGCCGCGTCGGCAATTCGGGCGCAGCAGGCCCGCGTGTGCTCGTACAATGTTTCGTCGCCGAGTGTCGAAGCCGTCTCGAGCAGCAGCCACGAAGCCTCGATGTCATGCCCGTACGAGAAGCGGCTACCGCTTTTCAACTGCCATCGGTCATCGAAAAAAAGCCCCAGATGACCGCTTTGCGGCTCCATAATCCGCGTAAGGAAGATTTCGAGCAGATTGCGGGTCTGCCTCCGCAGCCGTTCGTCGGGCCAGATGCGAAGCAGGTTGGTATAGGCCTCCAGAATATGAAGATGGGTGTTCATCGTCTTTTTTTCATTGGCGTCCTTATCGCTCAGCCGCACATCCCCGATCAGAGTCCAGTCCCGGGCCGTCGCCTCTTCGTAACCGTTGTTTACGGCGTCATAGGCATGGTCCTCGATCACCCGAAAAAGCCTTACGGCCTCTCCGAACGCCCGCTCGTCCCCCGTAGCCCGGGCATACTCGCTCAGGCCGTATATGGCGAATCCGAGGGCATAGAACTGTTTTTTCGTGTCCGAAGGCTCACCTGCAGCGTTTACAGACCAGTAAACCCCGCCGTAGGCCGTATCGAGGAATTTGTCGAGCAGGTAGTTCCGGGCGGCTGTCGCCGTCGCGAGGTATTCCGGGCGCCCTGAAGTTCGGTAAGCCGCCGAAAAGGTCCACAAGATGCGTCCGCAGAGGATCGCGCTCCGTTCGGCATCGGGGCACAACTCGCCGGTCCCTGCCATCCGGCCGAAAAAACCGCCTCGGGGATCGGCCATCCGCCGGGCCCAGAACGGAAGAATATCGTTGTGTAATTCAGCCGTAAGATGCTGTTTTAGTTGCTGTTCAAGATTCATCATCGTTTATTTGCAGCCCTGCGCAGGGCCAGTTTTTCACCGATTTCGCGGATGCAGGTCTCTCCCAGCGGATAGACCGCAACCAGTAAAGCCGCCAAGGCGCATCCGGCCGCGGGCAGCCAACTCATCAGCATCCGCAGTCCGAAGATCGCTTCGCCGTTCTGCGCCGCACCGACCGAAGTGTCATATCCGTAGGATGCCAGCAACCAGAGGATCAGCGCACTGCCGAATGCACCGCCGAATTTCTGGGCCATCGACGACGACGAAAAGATCAATCCCGTCGAACTATGGCCGTGCTTGAGCTCCGAATAATCGGCAACATCAGCGTACATACTCCACAACAGGGGAAAAGTGATACCCGCAGCGGCCGAAATAAGCACTTGCAGCACCACCATCGTCCAACATCCGGCGACAGTGGCGGGGATAAAGAAGAAAACGATGCTGAGCAGTCCCGATACGGCCATGGCGGCGATGTAGGTCATCCGTTTGCCGATACGCAGTGAAATCGGCACGGCAAGCACCACACCCGCCATATTGGCAATTTCGCCGATGGCCAGGAATACTCCGCAAGTCAACACCATACTGCCGCCCAGCAGATTATCCGAACCGATGAAGTCTTTGAAAAAATAGGCTGCGGCCCCGCCGCGGATCGAGTTGAAAAGCAGTGCGGCAATCGCCACGCCCAGCAGAATCCACCACGGACCGTTGGCGGCGAGCGATTTTATGTCGGCCAAGATTGACCGCCCACCCGGTACAGAATCCTCGGTCGGGACGACCCGCTCGCGCGTCAAACGGAAACAAAGCAGGAAAAGCAAAGCGCAGATCGTTCCCACAACCACCATTGCCAATTGCCAGCCTCCGGCCTGCGCCGCCACGGTTTCGGCAGCATTCCTACCTACGGTATCGCCCGTAAAAAAGCGGCACAACGGTTCGAAAATCGCCAGAGCGAGGAAGCTGCCTCCATAGGCGAAGAACATCCGGTAGGAGGAGAAAACCGTGCGTTCACGCGAGTCATCCGTCACTACTCCCAGCATGGCTCCGTAAGGGACGTTAATAGCCGTGTAGACGGTCATCATCAACAGATAAGTGGCATAGGCCCAGACCAATTTGGCCGTGTAGCCCCATGCAGGGGTAGTAAAGGTCAAAATGCCCGCCACGGCAAACGGAACGGCAATCCAGAGCAGGTAAGGACGGTAACGCCCCCAGCGGGAAGTCGTGCGGTCGGCGATCAGGCCCATCACCGGATCGGACACCGCATCCCATAGTTTAGTGATGAGCAGCAGCACGGCGGCGTGTTCCAGGCTCAGTCCGAAGATGTTGGAGTAAAAAAACGGAAGGTAGTAAGAAAATATCTTCCAAAACATACTCGATGACATATCGCCGAGTCCGTAGCCGATTTTTTCCGATCGTGCAGCTGCCATTTTTTATCGTTTAAGATTTTTATCAATGAGATTCCTGAGCGTCTCAACGCTATGACCGGTCGTAAATCCGTCGGCGGGCGTATGGAGACAGTAATCGACCAGCCGTTCGACGGTCGAGGTGGCTACGTGCATACGGGTATCGCACGAAGCGTAGTAAATATAGACACGTCCGTCGGGATCGGCAATCCAGCCGTTCGAGAAGAGCACGTTCGACACGTCGCCCACACGCTCCTCGCCAACGGGACCCATCAGCATACCCGCAGGTTCCGCCAAGGGGACCCAGGGACGTTCGAGCTCTGTCATGTAAAGATAGAGCACATAACGCAGCCCGGCCGCGCAGGTCCGCACGCCGTGTGCCAGATGGAGCCATCCCTGCGGGGTTTTGATCGGATGAGGACCTTCTCCGTTTTTCGTTTCCTTAATAGTGTGGTAGTGGCGGAAATTGATAATGCGCTCTTCGGCGACCTCGGCGTGCGTGATGTCGTCGACAAGCGTCCAGCCGATGCCGCCGCCGTTACCCGTGTCGATGAATCCGTCTTGCGGACGGGTGTAGAGCGCGTATTTGCCCGCCACAAACTCGGGGTGGAGAACGACATTACGCTGCTGACTGAGACTTTTCAGATCGGGAAGCCGCTCCCATTCGATCAGGTCTTTCGTACGCGCAATGCCTGCCGAAGCGACAGCCGACGACAGGTCGCCCGGTGCGGCGGCGGGGTCTTTGCGCTCGACACAAAAGATGCCGTAAATCCAACCGTCCTCATGCGCCGTCAAACGCATATCGTAGACGTTGGTAGCCGGTTCCCCGTATTCGGGCATGGTAACCGGATAGTCCCAGAACCGAAAGTTGTCGATGCCGTCGGGCGATTCGGCCACGGCGAAGAACGACTTGCGGTCGGCGCCTTCCACGCGAGCCATCACGAGGTATTTCCCTCCGAATTTAATAGCTCCCGCATTCATCACGGCATTCATCCCGATCCGTTCCATACAGTAGGGATTGGTCGCGGGGTCGAGATCGTAACGCCAGAAAAGCGGAGTGTGCGCAGCTGTGAGTATCGGGTAGCGATACCGGGTGTAAATGCCGTTATAGACGTCGGTCGGCGTATTTTTGCGCGTCAGAAGTTGCTCGTGCTGCAACTCCAGTTTGCGCATGGTTTCCTCAAAGTTGGTCATTGTGAAAATGAAATTGAATGTACTTGTTTATTTATGGGTGGTTTCAGTCATATCGGCGGCAAACAACGTGCGGGGCAGATCGTAAAACCGACCGAAATCGGCCTCGGAAACCTGTCCGGGATAAGGCGCGTAGAAATGACCCGGCTTCAGGGTTTGCAGGGCGTTCCGCCAGACCAGCACATAGGCGGGGCGACGCTCTCCGATGCCGCGCAGCAGGACCCCGGTCCACCAGTCGGCGAGGGGAACGCCCTCCATGCCGGTCTCCGAAACCGCATACGGTTTCCGACGAACTTCGGCAATCCGCTCCATGACGGCAAGTGATGCACCGAGCCGGGCTTCAAACGCACCGGCATCGCCGCCGTGGTAAGCATCGAGTCCCAGCACATCGACCCAGGCATCGCCCGGATAGCGTTCGAGGTATTCCTGTTCGCTTCCGCACGGATTGGGCGAATAGACCGTGAGCATACGGACGCCCCGGTCGCGCATCCGGGCAACAGTCATCTTCCAGAGCGCTTTGTATTCATCGACCGAACAGAGCCGCTGCCCCCACCAGAACCAACTCCCGGTGTGTTCGTGCCAGGGACGGAACAAAACCGGCACGGTCGTACCGTCCTGAGTTTTCAACGAGTTGAGGAAACCGGCCGCAAGATCAATCCATCCGAGGAATTTCGCATGATTCGCACCGCCCGGCAATACCGACCGGACGACGGTCGGATCACTGACATCCCAGGCGTCGCCACCCGTCAGCGGATTGCGGGGGTGCCAGCTAACGGTGACCAGCCCGTGGCGTTCATACTGCCGAACAATTTCATGCCGCATCGTATCGAAAGGTACGCCGTCGAGGTTGCGTCCGTTTTGCAGCTCAATCTCCCCGAGGTCGCAGCCCAGTACAGCCGGATAATCTCCACAGCACGCTTTTACGTCGCATCGTCCCGGCTCGTAAGCCCATTCGCATCCATAGAAAGGGAAATCCTGCTGTCCGAAGAGCAGCTGCTTCCGGGCGGAAACGTCCCGCAGCAGACGGAGTTGCGCCGCCGAAGTCGCATTGCCCGGAGGTGTCGTGAGCGTCCGGCTGTATAATTCCAACGTATGGTTGGTTCCGGCGATCTCCTGCAAAGTCGTCAGGTCGTTGTTGAAGACCGAGTTGAGCCCCTGCTCCTCTTGTGCCGGATCGCCGCAGTAGTTGTCGCCCGCCTGCCAGCTGAGATGCACGGGTCTCGCGGAGCCGCCCCAACCCCAGAAATTGCATCCTGCTATGATATCGCCTGCCGCAGCACTGCGAACGATCAGTCCGAAAAGATGGCGGTAGTAGGCGTCGCGCGCGGTTACGGGTGAGCCGGGCTCAAAGCGGAAACCGTCACGCGGATAGCCGAACTCTTCGATGACGAGCGGTTTACCCAGTTCCCGGGCAATCTCCGCATGGCGACGGATATACTCGGTCGTCTTTTCGCAGGCTGCACCGAGGTTCTCCCCGATGCTTTCCCGGCCGATCCACCGCCAATTATAGGGCCAGATATGAATGTTTGTATAATCAATTTCCGGAAGCGCATGGATGCGCCGCCAGAGTTCTATATCGCCTTCGCACCCTATCTCACCCTCGCTGCCGGTCGAAACCAAGTGGTTGGGGTCGAGTTCTTTGATGAGTTTCGCCGTGCGGGCTATCCATGCAAAAAACCGCTCTTTATTCTCGTCCGAGAAGGCGCGCGGCTCGTTGGCAATCTGCCATGAGAAGATCGCCGGGTCCTCCCGGTAAGGCCGTCCCGTATAACGGTTCGTACGGGTTACAATATGACGGATATGGTTTTCCAACAGCAATTTACAACTGTCCGAGGCTTCCGCTTCATGGAACTGCCGCACATAGGCCATAAACGTATCCCACCCGGCCAGCCCCGGAACCGGATAAACACCGCGGCCGCTCCATTCGAGGTATTGACTGTAACCGCCGCTCCATTCCCAGGCATTGGTAAGATAAAGTACCGCCTGCATATTCCGCTGCCCCAGCTGGGCCATCAGGAAATCGAGTCCGTCGAGTGCACGGTCATCGTAGACGCCGGGGGCGGTTTGCAGAATAGGTTCCACTTTCGACACAACTCCTTCGTTTCCCTCCGACCCCACCAGGATACGCAGGTTAACGACGCCCAACGCCTTCAGGCTGTCGAGTTCACGGCACAAGCGGTCACGGTCGCAACTCGGCCCTTCGGTCGCCAGCAAGGCGCCGTACCAGAAATTCGCTCCGATGAAATAGCCTGAGACGGCATTGCCGCCCGTGAAACGTCCGTTTTCCACGTGGGTAAATTCAGGCTGCTGCCGGTTCTGGCATCCGGACAGGCTCAGCGCAAGGACTCCGAGCAGCGGCGTAAGCAGGTGTTTCATACGGATCGGGTTTAGCAGGTTTTACAGTTATGCAAAGATACGAAAAGTGACGACCGGGAAAGAAGTAGTATTTTAACATATCTTTATACTTTTTTGTTTTTATGCAGCTTTCAAGGTCGCTTCCCGACAGTGATTTTCCCGATTGTCGGCAAACGATCTGTTTCGGTTAAAAAAGTATTACCTGCAGACAGCAGGGACACCTTATCTTTACCTACATAACCGAAACCGTTCGAACCATGAAAAAAAGAATGATCCGATTCGTATTCCTTGCAGCGGTCTGCGCGACCGGAACCGCATGGGCTTGTGCGCGGGGAAACACCCCCGAACCAAAGGAAACACCCGTCGTTCCGGGCATACTGACGCTGGGGAACCGGGTAATCGACAATGCCTATATCGGCAATGGCGTACAGTGGGACCCCTACGACGTACACGATGCCGGAGGCGGCTTCTCGGCTGCCGACCGAAAACGCCTGACCGACCGTCTGGAATACATGCAGCCCCGTTTTATCCGGGTGATGGGCGGTATCCGTTCACACCTGACCGACGGGCAGTTCGACCCGTCGCGCGATATGGAGGACCTGCACATGATTCTCGGGTTCTGTAATACGCACGGCATAACGGTGCTGCTCGGAGACTGGGGCGGCGGACTGGTTGACCAACAGGCGCAGACCATCGACGAAGGACTGATCGACAGCAGCGGCGAGATGGTACGCTACCTCGTCGAAGAGTGCGGCTACAACTGCATCCGTTATTATAATATCGTCAATGAACCCAACGGTTCGTGGTCCTCGACCAACGGTGATTACGCCCTTTGGCTCCGGGCTGCGCAGGCAATGGACGCTTCGCTGCACCGGCACGGCATGGCCGGCCGGGTGCGACTCGTCGCACCCGATGCTGCCGTGTGGACCCCCGCCGAGACCAATTGGGTGAGCGGATCTGTACGGGACCTCGGGAATGCTGTGGGCCTATACGACATTCACACCTATCCTTCCAAAGTGCAGATCAACACCGGGGAATATTCGGCAATGATCTCGGCTTACCGCGCCGCAGCCCCCGCAGATGCCAAGATGATCCTCGGCGAACTGGGCCTGAAATTCATCGATGAACGCGATGCCGCCTATGCTGCCGAAAACGACCGCCGTATCGCCGCCGATCCTTACGCTTCGCCGAGCGATTCGCAGATGTTCGTGTTCGATTATATGTACGGAACCGACGTGGCAGACGCCGTCATGCAGACGGCGGCATGCGGCTATTCAGGCTGCGTGGTGTGGATGCTCGACGACGCAATGCATACCAAGGAATCCGGGAAACTGAAAATCTGGGGGTTCTGGAACATCCTCGGCGAAGAGCGTTACGGAACCGACCGGGAGCGTATCCGCCCCTGGTACTATGCCATGTCGCTGCTGTGCCGTTACTTTCCGCAAGGGATGCAGATCGTAGATTCCGGAGTATCCGGCATCGAAGGAGTGCGTTCAATGTTCGGGCGTACAGAGAGAGGCGCAACGCTGGCCGTGGTCAATACAAACCAAGACCGGGCGGTAGAATTGAGCCTCAGCGGCAACATACCGGAACTTTCGAACCTCTCGCTTTATGCCTACGGCAACGGTTTGCTGAAACTCGACGGCGATAAACTGCTCCCCGCACAACGGGAACTGACGCTCACGGCGGAAAGCCGAATCCGGCTGGCTCCCGAAACGATGCTGGTGTACACCTCGCTGGAATGATATTCCTTCCGGAACGAAACAGAGAGGTCCGCTTTCCGATGAAAGCGGACCTCTTCACGTTACGACGGCAGGATTACTTTTCGGGTTTCCGCCCGATATAGAAAACGTATCCGTAATCCGTTCCGTGGGCGCGGTAGTGTTCGATCTCCTCCCGCATCAGCGTGGCCATTCGGACCGCTGCCGGGCTGTGGCCCTGCTCTTCCAGGAAATCGGGGATGCGCGCGGCCACCGCGGCGAAATAATTCTGCGTCCAGCAGTGCTGCGGCAGCACGAAATGCGCCAGCGGCACATAACCGGCCTTTTCGAGCATGCGCACCTTGGCCGCAGGGGTGTCGATGTCCGGGAAATTCTCCCGGATGTACGCCGTCTCCGGAAGCCGCGAGGGCGCGAGCCACGAGCACTCGGTGACGGCGATCACGCCCCCGGGTTTGAGAAACCGCCGCCATTCGGTGAGCCCCCGTTCGAAGCCGATGTTGTAGATCGACCCTTCGGCCCAGATGAGGTCCAGCTCTTCGTCGCCGAAGGCCAGTTCGTCCATCGACCCGACGAGCGCCGTGACCCGGTCGCCCAATCCCATGCGTTTCATCCGGGCGCGGAGCCCCTCGATCATCGCGGGCAGCAGGTCTACGGCCGTGATCGTGCCGTCGAGGTGCCGGGCGAGCACTTCGGTCTGCCGTCCCGTGCCGCAGCCGATGTCGGCGATGCGGAGTCCGGGACCGGTCGCCGGGAGGAACTCCAGGGCCCGGAGGGTTTGTTCGTCGCCGCCGGGACCCTGCCGGTCGAGGGCGCGGAAAAAGTCGGCGATAAGGTTGAAATCGAATTCGAAAATCGGTTCTTTATTTTCTTTGTTCATGATTCTGGATGTTTTGACCGTCCTGTCGGACGGCTGAAATAGGGTATATAAAAATACTGCCGGACAGACTTGTCCGGATGTGCAGAAAAAACGGAATCCATTTACGGCATGGACTCCTACGATGCCGAATCCTTTTTAAACATCCAATGGTTTTGGTCACGCAAGATAGGTCTTTAAAACGGAACCGCCAAATCCGGACGCATGAAAACGCCGAACCCTCCGAGGAAGGTCCGGCGTTTCCGGTGAGGCGTCACCCGATGGGCGTCAGAACGAAATACCGACGCGTATACCGAAATTGTTGATGTTGTTGATCGAGTAGGTCAGCACATCGCCGCTGTTGGTGGCGTAGCTGTAATAGAGCGCCACGTGGAAGCCCAAACGATAGTCGGGACGCGGGAAGATCGACACGCCGATTTCCGGCGAAACGAAGAATCCCCACGTGTCGGTGTACTGTTTGATGACGTAGTAGTAAGACGACATTTCAGCGTAGCTGGCACCCAGCTTCAGGCCGGCATAGGGTTGGAATACACTGTCGATAAGCCAGTTGTAACGTCCCGTAACGCCGAACGGCAGTTGAAACAGGGCGTGTTTCTGGTTGGTGGTCAGCGCCGAGCCGTCGCCCAGGTCGAGCGTCTGGCGCGAAATGCTTTGCAGATTGGTCTGGTAGGAGATGAACGGACCCACGGTGATAGCCGGCGTCACGAAGTAGCCGCCTTCGAAGTTCATGCCCCAGCCCGAGGTCTTGTCGGCGAAATCGGCGCCCAGAGGCACGCCCACCTGCCAGTCGACATTGATGTAGGTGTTGGGGAATACCTGCGCCTTGCCCGGCAGGGCCGCGGCGAGCATAACGGCGCAGATAGCGATGGTTTTGAGGTATTTCGATGTTTTCATAATCGGACGATTTTTTTGCTGTTAAACTATTTTGCCAGATAAGGCGACTGCTCGAATGCCTGCTCGACGCCGGCGATCGTGCGCTGCTGGTTGAGTTCCGCATCGGAAGTCAGCAGACCGCCGATGAAGCTGTCCCACACGACGGGCAGTTTCTTGCCGGTCTCCTGATCGGCCTCGAGGTCCAGCATTTCCAGCAGCAGCGAACCGGCCGTATATCCATAATAGACGCTATAAGGGTAGTGCCAGCCAACCCAGTCGCCCCAGTATCCGGGCGCCCAGTAGTAGGGGTAGTACCACCACCAGTAGGGATAGTCATAGCCGACGAAGTAGGTCACTTTCTCGACGTAGCTGAGCTGAATGCCCACGCTGGCGGCATCCTTGTCGTCGGTACGCGTATAACCCGCGCTGTTCATGTTGTCGACCACCGTGCCGATGATCTCCAGGGCGTCGGCGTCTTTCCAGTATTCGGTCTTGTCGCTGTTCCCGATCACCAGGATGCTGTCGGGAACATAGTAAGTGTCGATGGCGGCGAAATCGGTGTCGGTGTCGTGGGCGGTGTAGACCAGATAATCCCGGTGAAGGTCCGACGTCGAAGGCTCCTTCTGACACGCGCAGAACGCAACTGCAATGAGTGCGAACGCAAAGTAACGTAATTTTTTGACGTTCATGGTTGTTTAAATTTTTTTGGTTTGCTGTCCCGACCATCGTTTCAAATTCCGTTCCTCGCGCGAGGGTTTCCCGGAACAGAGCCCGAATTGTGTATAAAAAAGCCGTTTCCGAGACGCGAAAAACCGGACGGAAGTGCGGCCGACAACGCGGCTGTCGTTCCATGAAGGAGCAGGTCGAAATGAGGTCAAAACCAGAATGAACTTGTCGGTGTAATCTCACCATCCTCTTTGAACACAGGCATTGGGGAGGGTTTCGACCGAACTAAAAATAAGATGCTCCATAATCTTGTGGGTTATGCCACAAAATTATGGAGCAAGTATGCGGTGCGAAAAGACGCTTATTCTATGTTCTCAGCCATTTTCATACCCATATTAAAGGCTGCTTCCAGCTCAACAGGGAATATACAATCCCTGTATTTTCTCTTGCTTTCTTCGTCGAATACCTCAACCGCATATTTGGAATAGTCGGAGAACTGGTAGGTGTTGAACGCACAGATTCGTTTTGGTTGATTGAAAACATGGCCGATGAAAGATTCTATGTTTGCTACAATAGTTTCTGGGAACATTTCTTTTGGAACATTCATGGTATATATGGTTGCCACATTACACCGCTTTGGTGCAATCGTTTTATAACCTGCTTCATAAGTGGCAAATGGGAAGATAAGTCTTTCGAGAAAGGCTTTCATTTGTGCAGATATGTCCATCAGAAAAATCGGAGAGCCGAATACCAGAATATCCGCCTGAGCCGCTTTTTCAAGAATAGGCATTATTGAGTCTTTGACGGAACAATGGCCGTAATTCTTTGAACCTTTGAGTTTACAAGCAAAACAACTGCGGCAGCCCTTGAAGTCAAAGTCATACAGGTTGACGGTTTCAACAGTTGCGTCTTGCAACTGTAATTTAACGCCCTCAGCAAAAGCACGACACATTTTTGCCGTGTTCCCGTCCTTGCGAGGACTTCCGTTGATAATGATTACAGAATTCATATATTGTCGAATTTGCTTACAAAACAAGTTCTTTATTCTTATCTTTGCAAGTACGCACTATAAAGTTATATAGTAACCTAAAAGAGTAAATTATGGAAGAACCCAACATTACGAATAAAATATTTTTTCATGGGAAAGAATATTTTTGTACGCTTGACCTTGCTCTTGATAAAATAGGCGGCAAGTGGAAAATTATAATGATTTATATGTTGCAGAACGGAGCTTTACGTTCATCAGATTTGCAACGTAAAATGTCAGGTGTATCAAACAAGATGTTTACTCAAACTGCACGGGAATTGGAATATGACGGTATTGTAAAACGCGAGGTATTTCCAGTTGTCCCTCCTCGTGTAGAATATTCGCTGACACCGATAGGACAGTCTATATTGCCTATCGTAAGAGATATAGCCGAATGGGGCAAGCAATTATTGAATAATAAATTATAGAAACTCTCGAGGGCGTTATTGCGAAAAATGCAGGCGTCTCGGATTTTTCGGTTCTGCCCGGAGGCAAGCATCTTGAAGGTTTGAGTGCCGGAGATAGTTGTCAGGGAATTGATTTTCAACTTTTCCGGGGAAATTTATTCCCCAGGCCGGTCTATCCTGCGTACAATATGTTACCTTTGTATGTTACTGAGCGCATAATATCATTGAATATGAGCCGATATGACAATTGCTCCCGCGAGGAGCTGATTCGCCGGATCGAGGAACTCGAACGGCAACAGGGAGCGGAAACCAAAGCCCCGGCACGGTTCCGGGAGCGGTTCGCCCGTGAAATTCTCGACTCGATCCCCGATATGCTGACCGTGCTCGACCGGCGCGGAACCCTCGTCGAACTGGTCTCCGCCGAGGGTTCCAACCACGTCGGAGTCTCGAGCAGCGATTTCATCGGCCAGGACATTCAGGCGGTGCTCTCCCCCGAGGCGTGCCGCAATGTGCGCAACAACCTCGACAACGTCTTCGCCACGGGCCACGGCTCGGCGTCGCACCACGACATCACGCTCGACGGCGAGACCCGCAACTACGAAAACCGCATCTTCCCGCTCGACAGCGAGCATGCGCTCTGCATCTGCCGCGACATCACCGAGACCGAGACGGCGAAATACGAGCTGGAGATGGTCAAATATGCCCTGAACAACGTCGAGGAGGAGATTTACGCCTGCGACCTGGACGGCACGATGGAGTATGCCAACGAACAGTACCGCGTGCACCACGGCATCACGGACGAGTTGTCCGCACACAAAGTCTACGATTTCTGGTCGTTCCGGGGCACGAAAGCCCAGTGGGAGGAGCGGCTCCGGAAAATCCGCCGCGACAACGGCGCGCACAAATACACGGTGCGTTTCAAAAACGACCAGGGGAATGTCGTGGCCTGGGACGTGGTGGCCTACATCATCTACGACCATTTCAAAGAGCGCGAGATCGTCTGGTTCTTCGGCCGCGACGTGACGCTGCGCATCCAGCACGAGAACAAGGTCAAAGAGATGAACTCGATCCTCGACAGCATCCTGAACAACATTCCGGTCTACCTTTTCGTCAAAGACCCCGGCAACGAATTCCGCTACCTCTACTGGAACCGCGCGTTCGAGGAGCATTCGGGCATTCCGGCCGAACGGGCGCTGGGGCACACCGACCTGGAGATCTTCCCCAATCCGAAGGATGCCGAGCATTTCCGCCGCGACGACCTCGAGTTGCTGCGCACGGGCGAGCGCGTGACCTTCGTCGAAGAGTATGTCAACACCGCGGGTGAGACGCGCATCGTCAACACCTCCAAATCGCTGGTCCCGGTCGAGAACCGCCTGCCGCTGATCATCGGCGTATCGTGGGACATCACCGACGAGAAAAACGCCGAGCTGGAGATCGTCGAGGCACGCATCCGCGCCGAGGAGTCGGACAAACTCAAATCGACTTTCCTGGCCAACATGAGCCACGAGATACGCACACCGCTCAACGCCATCGTGGGATTTGCCAAGCTGATCGGCTCGGCCGAGACCGAGGAGGAGAAACAGCAGTTCGCCGAGATCATCGACACCAATTCCGAACTGCTGCTGCAACTGATAAACGACATCCTCGACATTTCGAAAATCGAGGCCGGAACCCTCGAATTCCGGTTCAAGCCGATAAACCTCAACGACCTGTGCCGCTCGGAGTTCGAGGTGCACAAGACCCGCATGAAGCCCGGCGTAGAGCTCGTTTTCGAGGAGAAATACGACGACGTGCAGATCGTCTGCGACCAGAACCGTCTCGCGCAGGTCATCACCAACCTGCTGAACAACGCTTCGAAATTCACCGAACACGGCTCGATCCGCTTCGGCTTCGACCTGAAGAACGGCCGCGTGGAGTTCTATGTCGAGGATACGGGCGTGGGCATCCCCGAAGAGAAGGTCCGCGACGTCTTCGACCGTTTCGTCAAGCTCAACGACTTCGCCGCCGGGACCGGACTGGGGCTGGCCATTTCGAAAATGATCGTCGAGCGCATGGACGGCACGATCGGCGTCGACTCCGAGGTGGGAAAAGGCACCCGTTTTCACTTCTCGATCCCGGTCGCACCGCGGGATTTGCCGGGTATAGACGGCTGCACGCCGGATGCAGCAGGGCAGCAGGGCCGGTGGACGCTGCTCGTCGCGGAGGATTCGGACATGAATTTCAGGCTGATCGAGGCGGTGCTGGGCCAGCGTTTCAGACTGGTGCGCGCCGTTACCGGGGCGGAAGCCGTGGAGCAGTTCGCCAACGTGCATCCCGACGCCGTGCTGATGGATGTCCGGATGCCGGTGATGGGCGGACTGGAGGCTACGCGGCAAATCCGCAAAATGTCGCCCGACGTTCCCATAATTGCCATGTCGGCCTACTCCTACGGCAACGAACCGGAATTGGCCCGGGAAGCCGGATGCAACGATTTCCTGACCAAACCCCTGTCGCAGTATTCGCTCAACAAGATACTGAACGCCGCCCTCGTCGACCTGAAACGAAAATAGGCATGAAAAAACCCGCACACTTTCGGTATGCGGGTTTTTCAGGTGTATGCGCCCCGGTTTAGCGGTACCGGTGCGAGATGAGGGTCATAAACTCCTCGCGGGTCCGCTGGCTCGACAGGAAAACGCCCGTGAAGGCCGAAGTCGTGGTCGCCGACTGCTGCTTCTCGATGCCGCGCATCTGCATGCACATGTGGCTGGCCTCGATCACCACGGCCACGCCCATCGGGTTGAGGGCCTCCTGGATGCAATCGCGGATCTGCACCGTCAGCCGCTCCTGCACCTGCAGGCGGCGGGCGAAGCACTCCACCACGCGGGCCACTTTCGAGAGGCCCGTGATGTAGCCGTTGGGGATATAGGCCACATGGGCCTTGCCGTAGAAGGGCAGCATGTGGTGTTCGCACAGCGAGTAAAGCTCGATGTCTTTGACCAGCACCATCTGCCTGTATTCTTCGCGGAACGTCGCCGAGCGGATGATCTCGAGCGGGTTTTCGTCGTAACCTTTCGTCAGGAACGACATGGCCTTGGCCACGCGTTCGGGGGTTTTCAGCAGCCCTTCGCGCGCGGGGTCTTCTCCCAGCAGGCGCAGGATCTCCGCGTAGTGGAGTTTCAGCGCCTCGATGGTCGCAGGATCGAAACGCTCCTCCTTGTCGTAATTCTTCATTTCCATAGGGCGCAAAGATAACGATTTATTCTTTCATTATTTCATCCATCACCCGCGAAGTTCGCGCCGCGGAGATTCCCGTGGAGGGGCACACGCCCTCGCCGCGCAGCTCCCGGACGATGGTTTCGATCAGCGGACCCTGAATATGCTCCGGAGATGCGATTTCGAAGCGTTCGACACCCCGCGCCGTCACCAGTTCGACCGGCGTGAAGTCGAACGTGCTGAAACGCACCGATCCCTTGCGGCCCGTGACGACCACCGAATCCTCCGCTGCGGAGGGCGGGGCGACGAAGCACCACGCCCCCGTACCGGGGAGTCCCGAACCGAACCGGAACGACGCCGTAACGGTGTCCGCCACGTCGTAAAAACCCCCGCGGTTGGCCTTGTGTCCCCGGGCGTCGGCGATCTCCCCGAGCAGGAAATCGAGGATGTCGAGCGTATGGGGCGCCATGTCGTAAAAATAACCCTCCCCGCCGACCTCGCGGCGCAGCCGCCACGGAAGACGGGCCGGATCACGGTCCCCGGGGCTTTCCGGACGGAAATAGCGCACCTCGACGCTCAGCGGATCACCGACGGCCCCGCTGTCGAGAAGTTCCTTCACCTTCAGGAAATAGGGCAGCGCCCGGCGGTAGTAGGCGACGAAAAGTTTCTGCCCGGAGCGTTCCGCCGCGGCGATCATGTCGAGGCACTCCGCATGGTTCATCGCCATCGGCTTCTCGACATAGACCGGTTTTCCGGCGGCCAGCACCTTCAGGGCGAGTTCCCGGTGGCTGTCGGGCGGGGTTGCGACGTAAACGATGTCCACGCCGGGATCGGCGATCAGTGCGTCGGCGTCGGTATAACTCCTCGGCACGCCGTGCCGGCGGGCGAAATCGGCGGCCTTGGCGGCGTCGCGGCGCATGACGGCCGCGAGGGCGGAATGCGGGGTCTTGTACATCGGCGGGCCGCTCTTGCGTTCGCAGACGTCGCCGCAGCCCAGAATTCCCCAGTTGACGTTTTTCATACGGCTATTTTTCGATTGAACGGAGGAATTCGGCCAGCTTGCGCACGGCGCGGGCGCGGTGCGAGACGGCATTTTTCTCATCGGTGGTCATCTCGGCGAACGTCTTCGCATAGCCGTCGGGGATGAACAGCGGGTCGTAGCCAAACCCCTCGTGCCCCGTCTCGCGGTCGATGATCCGCCCCTCGACGACGCCTTCGAAAAGGTGCTCCTCGCCTCCGAGAATCAGCGATACGACCGTGCGGAAACGCGCCCGGCGGTTCTCCGCGCCTTCGAGGTTTTTCAGCAGCAGGCGGTTATTGGCCCCAAAATCGTGGCCACCGGTGGCGTAGCGGGCCGAATGCACGCCCGGGGCGCCGCCCAGCGCCTCGACCTCCAACCCGGTGTCATCGGCGAAGCAGTCGAGCCCGGTGCGGCCGTGGAGGTAGTGCGATTTCTGCGAGGCGTTGCCTTCGAGGGTCTCCTGCTCCTCGGGAATGTCCTCCGTGACGCCGCAGTCGCGGGGCGTCAGCAAGGTGAAGGCGTCGCCCAGCACAGCCTGCACTTCGGAGAGCTTGTGGGCGTTATTCGTGGCGAAAACGATCTTCATGGCATGGAATTTTTTTGCAAAAGTACTTATTTTTCCGGGATTCCCGAAGCGGCCGCTTCCCGGACCGCCCGGGCAAACTCATAGTGTTCATAACGGCCGCGGACAACCCCGCCGCCAAGCACGTAGAAATCGTCGCAGATGCCGTCCAACTCCGCCAGCCGTGCGGCGACGAGCACCGTGCGGCCCTCCGAGCCGAGTTGCAGGATCAGTTGGCGGAGCATGAAGCCACTCTCGACATCGAGTCCGCGAAAGGGCTCGTCGAGCAGCAGGACCCGTTTGGGATTCAGCAGCAGCAGGACCAGCGCCAGCCGTTTCCGCTCCGCTGCGGGAAGCGCCGCGGCCTCCGCGTCGAGCGGTACGGGCAGGCGGCGGAGCATAGCCGCGGGATTCGATCCGGGGTTGTAACGGACCGCGAGGTCGAGACAGTCGCGCGCCGTCAGTCCGGGCCAGAAGCGAGGTTCCGCCTCCGCAAAACCCACGTCGCACCGCCGCAGGGGATGCCCACCGGCAGTGATGCGCCCCGCGTCGGGGACCATAAGTCCGTACAATGCCTGCAACAGCGCGCTCCGTCCTTCGCCCGCAATGCCGTGGACTGCATTCGCCGGGAGGTGCATCGTCACGCCGTCGAGAAGCGTCCGCTCCCCGTCGCAAATCCGGAGGGCGTCAATCGTAATCATACAGGTAGCGGTTGAGGTTGCGTTCGGCCCGGAGCAGGTAACTCACCACAAGGCAAAGGCTGAGGGGCAGCAGAGGCGGGAGGAGAAATCCCGCGGCTCCCAGCCGGGCGGCCAGCGGCCAGCGCGGGGATTCGTCCGCCGGATCGTAGCGGGCGTATTTGGCCGCGACGAAATAGAGCAGCGCCAGCGCCGCCAGCGGAGCCCATGCCGCGGCCATCCAGGCCGAACGGGGTTGTGCGAGGAGGGCCAGCGCGGCAAAAGGGGCTGTCGTCAGAAAATAGTTGCGCCAAGCCATGAGGACCTTGCGGGCGAGCAGCCGCGCGGCGCCCTTTTCGGGCAGCAGCAGGAGTTGCAGGGGTTCGTTCGCGGCATAGAACGACCCGCAGGCCGCCGCCGCAAGATAAAGGGCCGGAAATCCGGCATAAGGGATGCAGGCGCAGACGGCCAGCACGACGGCCGCCGCAACGACCGCGGCAGGATGCCGACGCACGCCGGCGGTCCACTCGGGCGATCCGCCGAACACGCCCGGGCGCACCAGTCGCCCGGAGTAGACTTTTTCGGAAAGCATGTTATCGGACGACTTCCAGTTTTTCGAGTTTGTCGTCGAGGTCGATCTTGTCGATGATGGTCCTCACGAGTATGTCCATCTCCGAATCCGCCCGGTAGTCGGCCGGGCAGACATGGCTCACGCGGTTGTCGTGGATCAGCGAAGCCATCTCCTTGCGGGCGCCCTTCTGGTCGGGGTTGTAGACCGCGATGGAGTGGCCGCCGGAGTTTTTCACCAGCCGCATGCAGGGGATGTCGGTGGTCCCGTCGCCCACGTAAATCATGTGTTTGAACGGCACGGGGCGTTCGTTTTCGGGGATATAGCGGTTGACCATCTTCGAATCGAAGACCGATTCGACGCCTTTGTTGATTTTGAAAATGAACTGCGTCTTGTTGGTGTAGTTAACCGCCACGGCGGGCCAGTAGGCGATGCCGTCCACGTCGTAGAGGAACGAACAAGCGTAGATCTTGCGGAACTCGTGGGCGATCTCCGTGCCCTCGATGATCTCCTTCAGCCCCGAGGAGTTGATGTAGTGCAAAATGCGGATGCCCCGCTCGGCGCCGTAGGCGTTGATGCGCGAAAACCACTCTTTGACCCCCGCGAAGAGCGTCACGCGGCGGCCCGAATCCTGAAACGCCTCGCGGCGCAGCGACAGGCCCTTCGACTTGGCCTCCTGGATCATCCGGGCCATGTACGTAAGGACCATATCGGCGTCCTGCTCCTCGGCCAGCGTGTTGGCCTCGGTCCAGAACTCCTTGTTGCTCTTGCCGACGGCCGGAATGAAATCGTACTCCTGCATGTTGCCCGGGGCCAGCGTGCCGTCGAAATCGTAGATGAGTGCTATGGTAAATCTGAATTCCATCGTTTTCAAAGTTTTATTTTTTAACCCGGAGGGCCGCAAAACCGAATTGCGCAAGGTCCGGCAAACCGTCCGACCAATAAAAGGGTCGTTACGACCCCGACACCAAAGATACGTTTTTTTTACTACTTTTGCAATAAACGTACGAAAACGCAAAAGATTATGGAATTCAAGGAATTGATCGCAAAACGCCGCTCGGTGCGCAAATTTTCCGACCGACCGGTTCCCCGCGAGGTCGTGGACCGCATCCTCGCCGAAGCCCTCACGGCCCCTTCGGCCCGCAATACGCGCTCGACACGCCTGATGGTGGTCGACGATCCGGCGCTGGTGGCCCGCATGGCCGACATGCGCGACTACGGATCGGGATTCCTGACGGGTGCGCCGCTGGCGATCGTGGTGCTGGGCGACACGTCGTCGAGCGACCTGTGGCGCGAGAACGCCGCGATTGCGGCGACGGTGGTGCAGCTGGCCTGCGTCGACGAGGGGCTGGCGTCGTGCTGGGTGCATGTCAACGGCCGTCCCCGGCGCAAGGACGCACCCGACGGGGAGACGGCCGCCGATTACCTGCGGACCTTCCTGCCGGTTCCCGAGGGCTGCGAACCCCTCTGCGCCATCGCCGCAGGGTATTCGGATTTCACCCCCGCCCCGCTGCCCGCCGCGGACGACGAGGCGCGGATTATCCGCCTGAAATAGTCCCGTTCCGAAAAACCGATACGCCTACGCCACCCGACGCATGATCCCTCCGCCCCGAGCCGGTCTCCGCAGCCTGTTTGCCTTATGCTTCTGTCTGAGCCTTCTCCCGCCCGCCAACGGGCAGGAGGTGATTGTCGGAGCCGGTATGATGAGACCTCCGAGCACCGCCCGGACAGTAATCTATGTGCAGGACAGCCTGACCAAAGAGCCGCTGGTCGGGGCAACGGTCCGGATCGCATCCGGCAAAGATACGCTTGCGTATGCAACGGTCAAAAACATGGTATTCACCGTCACAAGCGCTCGCTGCGAATGTTTCCGGAGGTTCCGGCATCCGGTGGAGCTGACCGTGAGTTTCATGGGTTACAAACCCTTTTCGAAAAGGTACGACGCGAAAGATTTCGTCGGCAATATCGACGTGAATCTGGCCGAGGACGAACGGCAGATCGCCGCGGTGGAGGTGCGGGGCGACCGCATCGCCATGATTATCCGCGGAGATACGACCGTCTACGATGCCGCCGCTTTCAAGACCCTGCCCGGGGACCGGCTCGGGGAGCTGCTGAAACAGCTGCCGGGCATCGAGGTCCGCGACGGAAGCATCTTCGCCAACGGCGCGGAGATCAAACGCGTCTATGTCGACGGGCAGACCTTCTTCGGCGACGACACGAAGGCCGCGCTCCGGGACCTGACGACGGCGGATATCAAAGATGTGAAGGTCTACGACGAGGATAACCCCGTGGCGAAACGCATCGGCGACACCCGGGCCCCGAAAGACAAGGTGATGGACGTCACCACGAAGAGCAAGCCCAAGATAATCAAAAATATCATGCTCGCGGCATCCGGAGGCGTCAGCACCCAGACCGACTACAACGGCAAACATATGGCGCGGCACGACGAACGGGCCGTCGTCAGTCTGAACACGCCCCAAAACAGCATGAGCCTGATGGCTTACAACGGCAGCAATGCCGCCCGGAGAACCGGAATCGAGGTATTGTCGGACTACACGCCCCCAAGCCCGTTCCGGTACACCGAAATAAACGGCAGTTACAGCCACCGGAAGGGCGACTCGCTGAAATACGGCATCAACGTTTCCATATATCTTGACCGAAGTGAGACTGAACAGCAAAGTATGACAGACTACTTTCCGACCGAGGTTTACGAGATCCGCCGGGTAGAGTCGCAGTCGAAAGCGCTGACGAAAAACAATACCTATGACCTGGGCGGAATGTTTACGCATGCCCGCGGAAGACACATCCTGCAAACCCGCATCAAGGGAAGCTATGGTACGCAGATGGACCGCACGACGAACGGTTCGACCGACCGGACCGACGGAAACACCGTATCGCAGTTGCGCCGCACCCGTTCGGACGGGGATTCGAGAAAGTTGGAAGCCTCTGTATCGTATTCGCAAGGATTCAACAACGACGCATTTATTACAGCTTCGGCCTCTGCGGACTATTCGAACAACGACCGGGACGGCTGGGAAATAGATACGCTCGGCACGACCAGTTTCCGCACCAACCTGCGTAACGCCGGCGACGGGTCCGTCTGGAACGTGCAGGGACAATTCGGATTTTCGAAGGATATTTCCAAAGTTTCGACAATCAGACTGAATTATGAATTCGACTACCGGAACGAGCGGTCGAAACAGCGGTCGGTCGATTTTCTGAACGATCCGCTGGGGGTGCTCGACCTGCTGAACACCTACGATTACACGGTCAATGCCAGCCACAACACCCTCACGTTCAATTACACCTTCCGGCCGAACCGGAAAGTCCGTTTAGACGCCGGCATCGGCGGCAACGCGACCGTCGCCAACCGCGACGAACGGCTGCCCCACGATGTGTACACGCCCCGGACCTTCTGGTCGGTAATCCCCAGACTGGATTTTTCATACAATTTCACACCGCAGAAAAGCCTGTCGCTCAGAGCGCAGTCGCGGGTGGACGATATTTCGCTCGAACAGCTGCGCGGAGTGATCGATACGCGCAACCCCCTGCTGCTTCGAGTGGGGAATCCCGACCTGAAACAACCCCTGAAGACCGATTTCTCGCTTGTTTACAACCAGCAGATCGCCGAAAGGAGTTTCAACTGGGCTGCCCGGTTCGACGGCAGCCACACGCTCCATTACATCGCCGACAAAACCACCTATTTCACCGAAGAGACCCCGCTGCCCGAATACGACTATACGGCACAGCGCGGAGCCACGCTCTCCACGTTCGACAACGCCGGCGGATACCTCAACCTGAACGCTTCGCTGTCGATGAGCAAACAGTTCAAGGCGGTCCGCACGACGATCCGAAGCAAACTGGAATACGGTTATTCGCAGGTTCCGTTCTTCCTGAACGGCGTCGCCCGGACAACGGACCAGCACTATATGGGCCTGACGCTCCACCTGATCGGGGGTTTTTCCTCGCACGTCACCCCCGAAATCCGCTGCACGGCGCGAATCGGGGAGTTCGCCAGCGGCCCCTACGGCAAAAGCCGTTACCTCGACGCCCAGATCAACGGCTCCCTGCGCTCGCGCTTCGCCGAAAAGTACGAGGCCAAGGCAATCGTCTTTTACAGCCTCTACCGCAACGACGTCTCGAAGCAGGCGGCCCGCGACGCGGTCTACTGCAACGTCGAAATCGGCCGTAAATTCGGGGCGAAGAACCGGCTGGGAATGCTGACAGGCGTCGTGGACATCTTCAATCAGGGCGAGAACCGCCGGACACAGGTGGTCAACGATTACATCTCGACCTCGCAGACATCACTGCTCGGCCGCTACTGGTTCCTCGAAGTTTCCTATACCTTCTGACAAAAAAATCGTCCTCTTTCGGAGGACGATTTTTCAGTTTCAATATGCTGAGGTCAATGCGCTTCGAGCCAGTTGTCGCCGACGCCGGCGTCGGCAATAAGCCGCACTTTGAGCTGCGCCGCGGATTCCATGCACTCGGTGACGATGGCCGTGACGCGCTCCTGTTCCGAACGGAGCATGTCGACGACCAATTCGTCATGCACCTGCAGGATCACCCGCGAGCGGATGCCCTCGGCGGCGAAACGCCGGTGGACATTGATCATGGCGATCTTCATGATGTCGGCCGCAGAACCCTGAATCGGGGCGTTCACGGCGTTGCGCTCGGCCAGTCCGCGCGCCACGGCGTTGTGCGACGAGATGTCGTTGAGGTAGCGGCGGCGGCCGAAGATCGTCGACACGAAACCCTCCTCCTTGGCCTTCTCGACCACGTTGTCCATATATTCCTTCACCTTGGGATAGGAGGCGAAATAGCCGTCGATGATCTCTTTGGCCTCCTTGCGGGGAATTTCGAGCCGCTGGCTCAGGCCGAAGGCCGAAATGCCGTAGATGATGCCGAAATTGGCCGTCTTGGCCCGGCGGCGCTCCTCGGATGTCACCTCCTCCAGCGATTTGTTGAACAGTTTGGCGGCGGTGGCGGTGTGGATGTCCTCGCCGTGCTCGAAGGCCGCAATCAGCGACTCGTCGCCCGAAAGATGGGCCATCAGGCGCAGTTCGACCTGGCTGTAATCGGCCGAGAGCAACAGGTGGTCGTCGTCCGAGGGGATGAACGCCTTGCGGATGCGGCGGCCCATGTCGTCGCGGACCGGAATGTTCTGCAGGTTGGGATTCGTCGACGAAAGGCGCCCGGTGGCCGTCACGGCCTGGTTGAACGAGGTATGAATACGCCCCGTGGTGCGGTTGACCAACTGGGGCAGCGCCTCGACATAGGTCGAAAGCAGTTTTTTGACGCCCCGGTACTCGAGGATCAGATCCACGATGCGGTGTTTGCGGGCGAACGACTGGAGGTAGTCCTCGTCGGTGCAGAACTGCTTGGTCTTGGTCATCTTGGGCTTCTCGGCGATGCGCATCTTCGCAAACAGCACCTCGCCCAACTGGCGCGCGGAGTTGATGTTCAGGTTCGCCTCGCCCGCCTCGGTGCGGATCGCCGCTTCCAGCTCGCCCAGCTTGCGGTTCAGCTCGACGGCATAGACGGCCAGCGCCCCGGTGTCGATCCTTACGCCCGCCATCTCGATATCGGCCAGCACGGCGATCATCGGCTCCTCGACCTCGAAATAGAGGTGCTGGAGACCGATCTTCTCGACCATCGGGTAGAGTTCATGTTTGAGCCGGAGGGTCACGTCGGCATCCTCGGCGGCGTACTCTTTGACGCGCTCGACGTTCACCAAATCCATCGTCAGCTGCTTGGAACCCTTGCCGATCAGCGATTCGATCTCGATGGGCTTGTAGTTGAGGTAGCGTTCCGAAAGGGCGTTCATATTGTGGCGCGACTCGGGATCGAGCAGGTAGTGGAGGATCATCGTGTCGTACTTGCGGCCCCGGATCGCAATGCCCAGCCGGCGCAGCACCATCAGGTCGAATTTGATGTTCTGACCGATCTTGGCGATGTTCTCATTCTCGAACAGCGGCCGCACGATCTCCGCATATTGGGGCGTGTTCTCCTCTTTGAAGGGGACGTACCATGCTTTGAAAGGCTCCACGGCGAGCGACAGACCGACGATCCGGTCGTTGAAAATGTCGAATCCGGTGGTCTCCGTATCGAAGCAGAACTCCTCATATTTCCCGACCTCGGCAATCACTGCGCGCAGTTGTTCGGCGTTCTCGACAAGCGTATATTCATGGGGCGTGTTCTGGGCCGTCGCCAGCTGCATCGCATCGGCTTCGGCCTGCAGTTCGGCGACGGGAACCTCCCGGACTTCGGGCATCTGCACCACGGGGTCGCCGAACAGATTGCCCTGACCCGCCAGTGCGGCTTTCTTCGCCGCGGCGGACTTGGCGCGGGCCATCTCCGCCAGCTGGGTCTGCGCCTCCTGCCGGGGGCCTTCGGGAAGCGCCTCGGGCGGCGCGAGGTTGGCGAGGTCGTTCATGAAAGCCTTGAAATCGAGCTCGGCGAAGACCCCGCGCAATTCGTCGATATGGGGTTCGCAGACCGTGAGATCCTCCTCGCGGAAGGGGATCGGCACATCGAGGCATATGGTCGTCAGACGCTTGGCCAGACGCAGGTTATCGGCCCACTCGGCGATCTTCGCGCCCTGTTTTCCCTTGATTTTCGAAACGTTGTCGAGGATGTTCTCGACCGTTCCCCACTCCTGGACCAGCTTGCAGGCGCTCTTTTCGCCGATGCCCGGCACGCCGGGGATATTGTCCGAAGCATCGCCCCACAGCGCGAGGATGTCGCGCACCAGCTGGGGGTCGTCGATGCCGTACTTCTCGCGGATGGCCTCGCGGCCGACGATCTCGATGCTCCCCTCAGCGCCCCGCTGCTTGTAGATGCGGCAGTTGTCGCGCACGAGCTGCCCGTAGTCCTTGTCGGGGGTGACCATGTAGACGTCGTAACCCGCCTCGACGCCCTTTTGCGAGAGGGTTCCGATCACGTCGTCGGCCTCGTAGCCCGCGACCTCGAGGATCGGAATGCACATCGCCTCGAGCACCCGTTTGACATAGGGAACCGACAAGAGGATGTCCTCGGGCGTTTCGGCACGGTTCGCCTTGTATTCCGGAAAGATGTCGCGGCGGAAACTGCCGCCCTTGGGGTCGAAGGCCACCCCCAGCAGGTCGGGCCTTTCGCGTTTCTGGATGTCGCGCAGGAACTTCACGAACCCGAACACCACCGAGGTATTCATCCCCGCGCGGTTGCGCATGGGGCGTCCCAGAAAAGCATAGTAATACTTGAAAATCAACGCATAGGCGTCGACCAGAAAGAGTTTTTTCATATTAGATAGGTTGCGTCACTTGTGTTCGGGGAGCTGTCACTCGTTGTCGCCGGCGAACCATTCGGCGAACGAGGTTGCGGTTTCGTGGAGCTTCAGCGAATGGAGCGCAACACCTTCGGGAAGCCGGGCAGCGATGCGGCGGGCGAAATCGGCGAGCATGTTCTCACACGTAGGCTGATAGTCCACCGTAACGATATTTCCGAATCGTGCGGCGAGCACCCGGCGCAGTTCCGCACCCGACGCCGAATCCCGGAGCACCAGCGCATGGTCGAAACGCGAAACGATCTCCTCGTTCACAATCCGCTTCAACACCCCGAAGTCCATCACCATCCCGCACTTGGGATCGTCCGCATCTTCGGCCGGGCAGCCTTTCACCGTCACGAACAACCGGTAGGAGTGCCCGTGAATTTCGCGGCACGGCCCGTCGTATCCGTCGAGGGCATGCGCCGCCTCGAATGAAAATTCCTTGGTCAATCTGATCACTGTCATATTGCAAAGATAGTGCAAGGTGAGCGGAGTGCCAAATTTATTTGAGCACTTCCGAACTGCAGCCTATCTAAGACAAAGTCAAAGATAGTGCAAGCCGAGCGCAAAAGCAAGTTTACTTGCATTTTGCCGAGGCGCAGCCTGTCTAAGGCAACGCCAAAGATAGTGCAAGCCGCGGGCAAAAGCCAATCAATCGTTTGGTTCTGCCCGCGGCCTGCGGCTTTTAACGCTCCGGAACGCCTGTTCAGCGACGACCTCCGAGTTTCAGATAGCGGTCATAAAGACGGTCGTAAATCGCATGCCGCTCCATATCAGGCAGATATTCGTCCGAAAAACCGGGACACATCGCCTGCTGGGCCTCCTGCACCGACCCGTAGAGCCCGGCGGCGACCGCTGCGAACATCGCCGCACCCAGGGCGCAGGCCTGGTCGCTGTCCGCCACCCGGATCGGAACGCCGATGACGTCGGCCATCGTCTGCATCACAAAGGGCGATTTGCGGGCGATGCCGCCGATGGCGAGAATATTGTCGATGGGCACCCCCTCCTCGAGCATCCGCTCGTTGATGGCCCGGGACCCGAAGACCGTCGCTTCGACCAGCGCCTTGTAAATCGCCGGCGCCGACGTCGCAAGGGTCAGCCCGTCCAGCGCGCCCCGCACCCGGGGATCGGCATCAGGCGTGCGGCGTCCATTGTGCCAGTCGAGCGCCACGGGGTCTTGGTCCGTCAGGGGCAGCCGTTCGGCTTCGGCCGTCAGTTCCCCGAGGATTCGCTCTTCGAGCTGCGGATCGCTTTTGGCAATCTGCCGCAGCGGCCACGCCATCACCCGCCGGAACCAGGCATACAGGTCGCCGAAGGCAGCCTGCCCGGCCTCGAAACCGATATACCCGGGCAGCACCGAACCGTCGACCTGACCGCAGATGCCGTGCACGGTCCGGCTGCCGACCTCCTCGTAAGTGCCTACCACGATGTCGCACGTCGAGGTTCCCATCACTTTGACCAGCGTCCCGGGGACGATCCCGGCCCCGACGGCCCCGACATGGCAGTCGATGGCCCCCACACCGACGGCGATGCCCGGTTTCAGTCCCAGCCGGGCGGCCCACTCGCCGCACAACCGGCCGACGCACGCGTCGCCCGTGACGGTATCGGAATAAAGATGGCCGCGGAAGAGGCCCAGCAGCGGATCGACCGCTTCCAGAAACTCCGGCGCAGGGAGTCCGCCCCACGAGGCGTGCCACATCGCCTTGTGTCCGGCCACGCAACGGCTGCGGGCGATGGTTTCGGGGGTCGTGTCGCCGACCAGCAGGGCGCTTATCCAGTCACAATGCTCCACCCATGAATAGGCCGCCGGCAGCAACCGGGGCGAATGGCGCAGGCAGTGGAGCATCTTGGCCCACACCCATTCGCAGGAATAAGTGCCGCCGCTGTAACGGGTATAATCGACTTCCCATTTCTTTGCTAAATCGTTTATTTCATCCGCTTCGGCAAGGGCCGTATGGTCTTTCCAGAGGACGAACATCGCATCGGGCTCCTCGGCGAACTCCGGCAGCAGGGCCAGCGGGGCGCCTTTGGCGTCAGTCAGCGCCGGGGTCGAGGCCGTGGTGTCGAAGGAGATGCCGCAGACGGCGTCGGCAACGTCGCGTCCGCAAGCCGCCAACGCCTGACGGACAGACGCTTCCAGAGATTCTACATAGTCGAGCGGATGCTGGCGGTAACGGTTGTGCGCGGGATCGCAGTAGAGCCGCTCAGCCCACCGGGGATAGGCCACCACCGCCGAGGCGAGCTCCGACCCGTCGGCGGCGTCGACAACGAGGCACCGCACGGAATCGCTCCCGAAATCGACGCCCAAAAGATAATTGGTTCGAGGTTGCATAGTTATTTCGGTTAATGGTTGAACGCTTCTTTCACCGCCCGCAATCCTCCCGGCACCAGGTCGCGGAGGAGCTCTTCGAGCAGGGCTTCATCCCCCTGCAGGTGGAAAACCTCCTGCGTGTGGCACAGCGTCTCGCCGGGCCGCAGGAAGGCCGCCGGCGACGAGGTTTCGATTTCATAGAACGGGCCCATCACCTCGCCGGTCTCGGTCGGCCCGTCGTTGTAGGCGTTGACGACATCCCCGCCGAACGGATCGGCCTGCGCGCCCCAGCGGCTCTCCACATAGCGGTCGCCCGCCGCGGAACGCCGGCAGCGAACCAGCGTCAGATGATGCGACACCGCGTCGTAACTGCCGCAGAATCCCGTATCGCGGCCCGCAGGCAGCCCGATCTTCGACCGGAAAGCGCCGTCGATCCGCAGGCATACGAGCCCTCCGGATACGGAGAGCCGGTCGTCCGGAAGCGTTCCGAAATAGTCGCTGTTGACGGCCGCACGCACGTTTTCGCCGTCGCAGGGCAGGAAAACGGTGGTCGACGGCGACGGCGTGAACATCCCGAGCATCCAGACCGACGGAGCGCCGCCCTCGGGCGTCCAGGCGTCCGGACCGCAGTTCCCGATGCGGTTCTCGCTGCGGTAGGCCACCAGAGCGAGCTCCGGCGACAGGGCATGCCCCAACGCCGCCTCCGCCTGTCGGAGCGAAAGCAGCTCGACACGCCGTGTCACCCCCACCTCAAAGCGGGTTCCGGCGGCATTGCGGAGCGACATCCCGGCTTCGAAACGCACCTGCCGGGCATCGCGGCCGACCACCCGGAAAGGCTCGGTGTCCAGCGCCGCCGGAACCTGCCAGTTGGCATAGACCTGCTCGGCGCCGGGTGCAAAGTAGAGCGAGAAAGGACCGCCCTCAGGTCCGAGCCAGAGGCGTTCTTCGCCGCCGAAAGGGTTGAATCGGGATTTCCGGACCCCCGAAGCGATCAGCGAACGGTTTATCCAGCCGTAACCGGGCCCCTCGGGTCCGGTCGAAGCCGAGGTCATCACCCGTCCCTGCCACGCCGGAACCAGATAGACCCGGGCACGTCCCGATTCATCGGACAGTTCCACGCCCTGAACCCCGTAAGCCTCCAAAAATGAGCGCGCTTCGCCGTAAGTTTTCATATTCCGAAAGGGATAAAATCAAAAAAATTGCGAAAAAATTTGTTTATTAAAACGTTTTAATTACTTTTGCAAAAGTAACAGAAAATCCCAGATATTGCAAAAAAACGCCAAAAATATGCGCACGAAACGAGTTACCATAAAAGATATAGCCACGGAGGCAGGCGTTTCGATCGCCCTGGTCTCGTTCGTGATGAACAACAAGGCCGACGGCAAGAATACCTACCGGGTGAACAAGGAAACCGCCCAGCGCATTCTGGAAGTCGCTCAGAAGCTTAACTACCAGCCCAATAACGCCGCCCGCACCCTGCGCAGCGGCAAGACGAACACCATCGGCGTCATCGTTTCGGACATCTCGAACAAGTTCTTCGCCGACATCGCCCGGTGCATCGAGAATCACGCATATAAACATAAGTACACCGTGCTGTTCGGCAGCACCGACGAGAATCCGCAGAAGTTGGAGAATCTGGTCGAGGTCTTCCGCAACAAGGGCATCGACGGCCTGATAGTCGTTCCGTGCGAGGGCGCGGACGAAATCATCCGCGACATCGCCCGCCAGAACATCCCGCTCGTGCTGCTCGACCGCGAGGTGCCCGACCTGGAGGTCAGCAGCGTCGTGCTGAACAACCGCCGTGCCGGGTACGAAACGACCGAAGCGCTGATCCGGCGCGGGTTCACCCGCATCGAGATGATCTCCTACTCGATGGGGCTCTCGAACATCCGCGAACGCGAAGAGGGCTACCGCCGCTGCATGCAGGCAAACGAAATGGGCGAAAACGTCGTCATACACCACCTGCGCCATGACAAACTCGCCAAGATCGAGGATATCATCCGCGAGGCCCGGCAGCGCCGCGTCGAGGCTTTCCTCTTCGCCACCAACACCCTGGCAGGCCAGGGATTGAGCGCCATCTTCCGCAACGGCTGGCGTGTGCCCCAGGATATCGCCATCGCCTGCTTCGACACCAACGAAGCCTTCGACATCTATAAAACCGCCATCGCCTATGTCCGCCAACCCATCGAACAGTTCGGGACCGAGGCCCTCGACCTGCTGATCAAAGGTATCGAACAACGCGACAAGCCCGGAAGCTGCACGCGCATCGTGCTGACGCCCGAAATCGTCGAGAGCCTCCCCGAAGAGGAACTGCGGAGCGCAGAGACGGCGGTCGCGGAAGCTTAAAATATTTACCCCGAAGCTAAAACGATTTATAAGAAACCGACATAAAACCATGAACCCGGCAATCCATCCGTTTTACAAGGCGAGCGTCCTCGCCATCCGCAGCGCAGCGCTGGCCGCCGCACTCCTCGTCACGACATCGGCATCGGCCGTAACAGACATTCGACAGGCGTCACCTGTCACCGATTCCAAGGGGGGGGGTGACACCCCGTCCCAATCCGACCCGGACATCCTGCGCCACAACAATCCGGGCCTCACGGTCGACCTGGGGGTCGGACTGTGGGGCATTCCGCTGCCCGTGGACTACGACGGCGACGGCGTGAAAGACCTGCTGGTGTCGTGCCCCGACCGCCCCTACAAGGGACTCTATTTCTTTAAAAACATCGGCACGCCGCGCCATCCCCGTTTCGCCGCCGCCGAGCGCATCAGCGAGAAGGGGATGAACAACATCCGTCTCTCGGAGGTGGACGGAAAACCTTACGTCCTCTCGAAGAATTTCGAATATCCCGACTTTTTCAAAGCTCCCTACGCCAAAAAACGCCGCCTGCACTACGAAGGCGAGGAGCTCGGCGCCACCTACAACAAGTCGCGGAGCAATATGTGGAACTACGTCGACTGGGACGGCGACGGCGACAAGGATATCGTCGTAGGCATCGACACGTGGGACGACTACGGCTGGGACAACGCTTTCGACAGTCTCGGACGCTGGACCCGGGGTCCGCTGCACGGCTATGTCTACCTGCTGGAAAACACCGGCAAGGGATATGTCAACCGCGGCAAGGTGGAGACGGCAGGCGCCCCGATCGACGTCTACGGAGCGCCCAATCCGTGTATCGCCGACTGGGACGGCGACGGCGATCTGGACCTGATCTGCGGCGAGTTCGTCGACGGGCTGACCTGGTTCGAGAACATCGGAACCCGCACGGAACCCCGCTTTGCGGCGGGACGTCCGCTTGCCAACAAACACGGGGAGATCCGCCTCCATCTGGAGATGATCGTCCCGGTGGTTTCGGATTTCGACGGCGACGGGCATCCCGACCTCATCGTCGGCGACGAAGACGGCCGCGTGGCCTGGGTGCGCCACACGGGGAAGGTCAAAAAAGGCATGCCGCAGTTCGAATCGCCCGTCTACTTCACCCAGCAGGCCGATCTGGTGAAATTCGGGGCCCTCTCGACCCCGTGCGCCTTCGACTGGGACGGCGACGGGAAACAGGACATCATTGCCGGCAATTCCGCCGGCGAGATCGCTTTCATCCGCAACCTCTCGGGCGGTGAAAACCCCGTGTGGGACGCTCCGCGCCTTTTCACCGTCAACGGCAAGCCCATCCGCATCCAGGCCGGGGAGAACGGCTCGATACAAGGTCCCGCCGAACGCAAATGGGGCTATACGGTGCTCTCCGTGGCCGACTGGGACGGCGACGGACTTCCCGACATCATCGTCAACTCGATCTGGGGCAAGATCGAATGGTTCCGCAACCTCGGCAGCAAGGACGGGCTGAAACTCGCTCCGGCGCAGCCCGTGCGCGTGGCCTGGGAGGGAGAAACTCCCAAACCCGCCTGGAACTGGTGGACGCCGGAGCCCGGCACGCTCGTCACGCAATGGCGCACGACGCCCGTGGCGATGGACTGGAACGGCGACGGCCTGACAGACCTCATCGTCCTCGACCAAGAGGGTTACCTCGCCTATTACGAACGTTTCCGCACCCCCAGCGGCGAATTGCTGCTCCGTCCCGGACGCCGCATCTTCCACGGCACGAACTGCTCGCTCTACAGCGCCAAAAAAGGGGTGGTGGAGACATCCGAAGGGCTCCTGCGCCTGAACGACGGCATCGGCGGGCAATCCGGACGCCGCAAGATCTGCTTCATCGACTGGGACGGCGACGGGCGTCTCGACCTGATCGTCGACAGCCAGAACGCCTGCTGGTTCCGCAACGTCCGTGAGAAGAACGGCGAGGTGTGGTACGAATACATGGGCAACGTCAACGAACGCATACTGGCCGGCCACACGACCTGCCCGACACCCATCGACTGGCGGGGCGACGGCACGCCGGAACTCCTCCTGGGAGCCGAGGACGGCCACTTCTACCGGATGGCGAACCAACAGAAACAGGCGCGATGAAAACCTGCCTCACGACACTCTGCGCCCTATTGCTGGCCGTCGCCGTGTCGCAGGCGGCCGAGCCGCTGCGCGTCAAACTCTTCCCGGAGGGAACCCCGACGAAGAGCGGTCTGGAAGAACAGCCCGAAGGCGTGAACGACAAGGGCTACTACATCCGGGTCAGCGACCCCGAATTGTTGGTATATCTCCCCGATCCGGCCCGCGCCACGGGACAGGCCATGCTGGTCGTGCCGGGCGGGAGTTACGAGAAAGTCTGCATCACACACGAAGGTTACAAGACCGCCGAGTGGCTCAACGAACACGGCATCGCCGCAATGATCCTCAAATACCGGATGCCGAACGGCCATCCCGGGATTCCGCTCGAGGACGGCGAGCAGGCGATGCGCGTCATCCGCCGCAACGCCGCGCAATGGAACGTCGATCCCCGCAACGTGGGAATTATCGGATTCTCGGCGGGAGGCCACTTCGCCTCGACGCTCATCACGGAATACACGAGCGGGGAGACGCGCCCCGACTTCGCCGTCCTGGTCTACCCGGTCGTCTCGATGAAATATTCCAGCGTCCGGACCCGGGAGAACCTTCTCGGAGACCGCAGCGAAGAGGAGGCATTGCGCAAACGCCACTCGACCTCCGGGCAGGTGCACGAAGGAGTGCCCGAGACAATGCTCCTGCTGTGCAGCGACGACAAAGCGGTGGTTCCGGACAACTCCATCGCCTTCTACCGGGCCCTCATCCGCCGCGGGGTGAAGGCCGAAATGCATATCTATCCCGAAGGGGGCCACGGCTTCTGGATGCGCGAACGCTACAAGTACGGCGACGAAACCTATCCGGCCGTCATCCGGTGGATCGAACAACACAAGACAACCAACTGATCAAACACAAAAACATAAAAAAATGAAGACTATCAAAGGGATCATTCCCCCGATGATTACCCCCTTGAAGGGCGACGACCAAATCGACCGTGAAGGCACCGTACGACTCACGGAGCACATCCTCGCCGGCGGCGTCCACGCCCTCTTCCTGCTCGGCACCACCGGCGAGGCGCAGAGCCTCTCCTACAAATGCCGTTACGACTTCGTCGAACTGGTATGCCGTCAGGTCGCCGGGCGCATTCCCGTGCTGGTGGGCGTCACCGACACGTCGCTCGACGAGAGCGTCAAGCTGGCCGCCCACGCCGCGAAATGCGGCGCCGTGGCAGTCGTGGCCGCCGCGCCCTACTACTTCGCTCCCTCGCAGCAGGAGTTGATCGAATACTACACGGCGCTGGCCGACGCGCTGCCGCTGCCGCTCTTCCTCTACAACATGCCGTCGCACGTGAAGGTGTTCCTCGAACCCGCGACCGTCAAAACGCTGGCCGACCACCCGAACATCGTCGGGCTGAAGGACAGCTCGGCCAACATGACCTATTTCCAAACGCTGCTCTACCACCTGGGCGGCCGCGAGGATTTCGCCCTCTACGTGGGTCCCGAGGAGCTGACGGGCGAAAGCGTCGTGATGGGCGCCGACGGCGGCGTGAACGGCGGTGCCAACATCTTCCCCGAACTCTACGTGCAGATGTACTACGCCGCCTGCAACCACGACGTGAACACGATGCACGCGCTGCAACGGAAGATCATGCAGATCAGCACGTCGCTCTACACCGTCGGCAAATACGGGTCGAGCTACCTGAAAGGCGTCAAATGCGCGCTCTCGCTGCTGGGCATCTGCGACGACTACATGTCCTATCCCTACCGGAAATTCCGCACCGAGGAGCGTGCCCGCATCCGCAAGGCCCTCGAAGCCCTGGGCGCCGAATGCGGCGAATAACACACAACCAAATCCCCCTAACCCGATAAAAAATGGAGATAACCATACTCGATTACCTCGTCTTTTTCATCTTCGTAGGCGGTGTCGCCCTCTTCGGATGCTCGTTCTACTTCCGCAGCCGTAAAGGCGCCGCGGCATTCACCGCCGCCGAAGGTTCACTGCCCACGTGGGTCGTAGGCATGTCGATCTTCGCCACGTTCGTCAGCAGCATCAGCTTCCTCGGACTTCCCGGCGACGCCTACAAAGGCAACTGGAACCCCTTCGTATTCAGCCTCTCGATCCCCATCGCCACGTGGCTCGCGGCCAAGGTCTTCATCCCGCTCTACCGCGGAATCAACAGCGTCTCGGCCTACCACTACCTCGAAATGCGCTTCGGCTACTGGGCCCGCTGTTACGTGGCGGTCTGCTACCTGCTGACGCAGCTCGCCCGCGTGGGCTCGATTCTGCTGCTGCTGGCCCTGCCGCTGAACACGATGTTCGGCTGGGACATCCAGACCATCATCATCTGCACGGGCATCGCCACGCTGATCTACACCCTGCTGGGCGGCATCGCCGCCGTGGTCTGGACCGACGCCATCCAGGGCATCATCCTCATCGTCGGGGCCGTCGCCTGCGCCGCGATCCTCACCTTCACGATGCCCGAAGGTCCCGGACAGCTCTTCGCGATAGCCTCGGAACACGGCAAGTTCAGCCTCGGGAGCTTCGGCGCGAGCCTTACGGAACCGACCTTCTGGGTGGTGCTCATCTACGGACTGTTCGTCAACATGCAGAACTACGGCATCGACCAGAACTACGTGCAGCGCTACATGACGACCCGCTCGACGGCCGAAGCCGTGAAGTCGACCCTTTTCGGCGGTCTGCTCTACATACCCGTGTCGCTGGTCTTCGTCTACATCGGCACGGCGCTCTTCTCCTACTACACGGCGCGTCCCGAACTGCTGCCCGCCGGCACGCCCTCGGACCAGGTCTTCCCGTGGTTCATCGTCCACGGACTGCCTACGGGCCTCACGGGCCTCGTGATCGCCTCGCTTTTCTCGGCCGGCATGTCGACCATCGCCACGAGCATCAACTCCTCGGCGACGATCGTGCTGACGGACTTCGCCAAGCGGCTCTCGAAAAAGGAACTCTCCGAGAAAAAGAGCATGCGGGTGCTCTACGCCACGTCGTTCGTCGTGGGAGCCCTGGGCATCATCATGGGGCTGATGATGATGCGCATCGACGGCGTGCTGGACGCCTGGTGGAAACTGGCGTCGATCTTCAGCGGCGGCATGCTAGGGCTGTTCCTGCTGGGCGTCGTCTGCAAGACCGTGCGCCGGGCCCATGCGGTCGTCGCCGTGATCCTCGGACTGCTGACCATCGCCTGGATGAGCCTCTCGCCGCTGATTAACGAAGGTTCGCCCTTCTACCGTTTCCACAGCCCGCTGCACACCTACCTCACCATCGTCTTCGGAACGACGGTCATCTTCCTGACGGGCTTCCTGCTCACGAAATTCACGAACCGCAAAGCCGAAAACGCATGAAAACCCGACTGAAAACCGGACTGCTGCTCTGCGGCGGCGTCCTGGGCGGCAGCGCCGCCGTGGCGGCCCAGAAACAGCCCAACATCCTGCTGGTGCTGAGCGACGACCAGAGCGCCTTCGCCGTCGGCTGTTACGGCAACGCCGACATCCGGACGCCGAATCTCGACCGTTTCGCCTCCGAAGGAGTGCGCTTCAACCGCGCCTACGCCACCTCGCCGCAGAGCGTGCCTTCGCGCGCCTCGATCATGACCGGGCGTTCGCCCGTGGCGGTGAACATGACCCGCTTCAACGTGACGCTCGCCCGCCGCTTCCGCGCCTTTCCCGAATACCTGCGCGAAAACGGCTACTACACGGGCGTCGCCGGGCGCGGCTACCACCTCGACGGAGCCGTCAGCGGCCGGGTCGGAAAGATCAAAGAGGTCGAACTCTACTATGCGGAGCACGGCTACAAGACCTTCCCCGACCGGCTCGACACCTGCATGGTCGTCGCCGACGCCAGCAGGGGCAAGAACCACTGGAAGATCAACGCCCAGTTCCGGACCTTCATGGAGCGCCGCGACAAGGACAAGCCCTTCTTCCTGCAACTCTGCTATTCCGATCCCCACACGCCTTACGACGCCCCGAAGGTGCACGACCCCCGGTCGCTGACCCTCCCGCCGTTCTATCCCGACACGCAGCTGGTCCGTGAATACCTGGCGGCCTACTACGACGAGATACACCGGATGGACTCCGATTTCGGGGAGGTGCTGCGCTACCTCGACGAACACGGCCTGAGCGACGACACGATCGTCATCTTCATGGGCGACAACGGCGGAGCGCAGTTCATGGCCAAAGGCACGCTCTATGAAAACGGAATCCGGGTGCCGTTCATGGTCCGCTGGCCCGGGCGCATCGCTCCGGCCGTGACGGACGCCGTGGTTTCCAACGTGGACATCGCCTCGACCTGCCTGGCGGCCGCCGGGCTGCCGGTTCCCGAAGAGATCGAGGGCGAGGACCTCCTGCCCCTCATGACACAGGGCGAAACCCCGGCCGAAAGGTGGGTCTACTCCGTGCGGAGCTGCCACGCGACCAATTCGCTGCCGGGCAAAACCTCGGTCTTCGACCAGATGCGCTGCATCGTCGGCGAACGCTACAAGCTCATCTACAACCTGCTGCCCGGTCTGCCGTGGGTGCCCATCGATTTCTCCGGCACGGAGATGTTCGCCGAACTGAAACGCATGCACAGGAGCGGAGAGCTCGATGCGCTTTCGAGCCGCCTCTATTTCTCGCCGACACGCCCGATGTTCGAGCTCTACGACCTGCGGAACGACCCCTGCGAACAGCGCAACCTGATCGACGATCCGGCGCTGAAAGAGATCCGCAACGACCTGATCCTGAAACTGACCTACAAGATGATCGAGGACGAAGATTTCGTGACGCTCCCTCATCCGAAAATTTACGAATAAGAACCGAAAAATCATCCGACCTATGACAAACCATCCTAAAATCGGTATCCGTCCGATCATCGACGGCCGCCGCGGCGGTATCCGCGAATCCCTCGAAGAGATGACGATGGGCATGGCCCTGAGCGTTGCGAAACTCTATGCCGCGAAGCTGCGCTATGCCGACGGCGCCCCCGTCGAGTGCGTCATCGCCGACACGACGATCGGCGGCGTGGCCGAAGCGGCCGCCGCAACCGACAAATTCCGCGACAACAACGTCGGGGCCGTCCTCTCGGTGACGCCCTGCTGGTGCTACGGCTCCGAAACCATCGACATGGACCCGCTGATGCCCAAAGCCATCTGGGGCTTCAACAAGACCCAGCGTCCGGGAGCCGTCTATCTCGCCTCGGCGCTGGCCGGGCACAACCAGAAGGGACTGCCCGCATTCGGCATCTACGGCTCCGAGGTGCAGGAGCAGGACGACAACAGCATCACCCCCGACGTGGAGGAGAAGCTGCTGCGCTTCGGCCGCGCGGCCGTCGCCGTCATGGAAATGCGCGGCAAATCCTACCTCTCGATCGGTTCGGTGTCGATGGGCATTGCCGGGTCAATGCCCGATCCCGATTTCTTCCAGGAGTATCTGGGCATGCGCAACGAAGCCGTGGACTGCTCGGAGATCGCCCGCCGCATCGAGCTGGGCATCTATGACAAGGAGGAGTTCGAACGGGCTATGGCCTGGGTCGAAAAGCACTGCAAGACACACGAAGGCGAGGACCTCAACCCGGAACACCTCCGCTATTCGCGCGAAAAGAAAGACGAGGTGTGGGAGTATGTGGTCAAAATGACGATGATCTTCCGCGACCTCATGGTGGGCAATCCGAAGCTCGCCGAAATGGGCTTCGAAGAGGAGGCCGCCGGACACAACGCCATCGCCGGCGGTTTTCAGGGCCAGCGCCAGTGGACCGACTTCCGCCCCGACGGCGACTTTTCGGAAGCCATCCTCAACACGTCGTTCGACTGGAACGGCATCCGCGAAGCCTACACCTTCGCCACCGAGAACGACACGCTCAACGGCGTCTCGATGCTCTTCATGCACCTGCTGACCAATCAGGCGCAGCTCTTCTCCGACGTGCGCTCCTATTGGAGCCCCGAGGCCGTAGAGCGCGCCACGGGCAAGAAACTGACGGGCAAGGCCGCGAACGGCATCATCCACCTCATCAACTCGGGAAGCAGCACGCTGGACGCCTCGGGCGCAATGTCCGACGCCGAGGGCAACCCCGTGATGAAACCCTTCTGGGAGATCACCGAACAGGAGGCCGAACGGTGCCTCGAAGCGACGACCTGGCACCCGGCCGGCCGCGAATACATGCGCGGCGGCGGTTTCTCGTCGAAGTTCTTCACGCGCGGCGACATGCCGGTCACGATGTGCCGCCTGAACCTGATAAAAGGACAGGGTCCGGTGCTGCAAATCGCCGAAGGGTGGGCCGTGAACGTCGACCGTGCGATCTTCGAGCACATCGACAAACGCACCGACCCCTCGTGGCCCACGACCTATTTCGCCCCCCGGCTGACGGGCAGGGGAGCTTTCAGGAGCGTCTACAACGTGATGAACAACTGGGGCGCCAACCACGGAGCCATCACCTACGGCCATGTGGGAGCCGACCTCATCACGCTCGCCGCGATGCTCCGCATTCCGGTCTGCATGCACAACGTCGACGAGGAGAAGATCTTCCGTCCTTCGGCCTGGGCCGCCTTCGGCTCCGATCCCGAAGGGGCCGACTACCGGGCCTGCAACAACTACGGACCCGTCTACCGCTAAAGCAAACTTCCTAAACCACTACACAAATGAACAGAATTTTACAAACAGCGTTTTTCGGCGCTTTATGGCTGGCAGTCTGCCTGCTTTTACCGGGAAACGTCCATGCGCAGGCCGCCGCCTCACCGACCGTCTCGGGTACGGTCGTCGATGCAAACAAGCAGCCCCTCGCGGGTGTAACCGTCCTCATCCGGGAAACGACACGCGGAACCGTAACCGACAAAAACGGCAAATACTCGATCCGTGCCGGGAAGAACGACGTGCTCGAATTCTCGCTGCTGGGATATACCTCCCAAACCGTCAGGGTCGGAACGCAAACCCGCATCGACATTTCTCTGGCGGAAGATGCCAAGCAGATCGACGCTGTCGTCGTCGAAGTCGGCTACGGATCGCAACTCAAACGCGATGTCAGTGGTTCGGTAGGCATCGTCAAGGTGGACGACATGGTCAAGGCCCCGGTAAGCTCTTTCGACCAGGCATTGCAGGGCCGCGTGGCGGGTGTCAACGTCACCTCGTCCGACGGCCAGCCGGGTACGGACTTCAACATTGTCATCCGCGGAGCGAACTCGCTCACGCAGGACAACTCCCCGCTCTATGTGATAGACGGATTTCCGATCGAGAACTTCTCCAACGCCGCGCTCAACCCTGATGACATTGCATCGCTGACTGTTCTCAAAGACGCCTCCGCAACAGCTATCTACGGCTCGCGCGGCGCCAACGGCGTCATCATCATCGAGACCAAAAAAGGCAAAGTCGGACGTCCTACGATTACCTACTCAGGCACATTCGGCGTGCAGAGCGTCACCAAAAAGATCGACATGATGAGCCCCTACGAGTTCGTAACTTATCAGATCGAACGGGACCCGTCCAGCGAAGGAACCTACCTCGCCAACGAGAACCGCACGTTGGAGGACTACCGCAACATGAAAGGCATCGACTGGCAGGATAAAATCTTCCGCACGGCCTTCGTCCACATGCACAACCTCTCGGTACGCGGCGGCAACAACTCGACCAAGTACTCCGTCTCTGCCTCGCTGAACGATCAGGACGGAGTCATCCGCAATTCGGGATACAAAAAGTACCAGGGGCGAATCACACTGGACCAAAAATTGAGCAAATACGTCAAATTCAATGCAAGCGTCAATTACACGCAGGACAAGGTGAGCGGGCAGACCTCTTCCGCGGCGCTCTCGACGACCAACTCCTATGCCACATACCTGATGTACCGCACCTGGGCCTACCGCCCCCTCTTACTCAAAAATCAGAACATCGCCGACATGTTCGACGACGATTCGGCCGCTACGGGCGTGATGAATCCCTACATCTCGACGATCAACGAAAACCGCCATGCCAAACGGGCAACGATGATGGCCAATGCCAAACTGGACTTCAAACTGGCCAAGGCACTGACTCTTACCATCCGGGGCGGATATACGAACTACAATTCGCTGACTACGGAATTCAACAACTCCGAATCCTTCAAAGGGTACCCGCGTCCAAGCAACAGTAAAGGTGTCAACGCTTCTGTTTCAGACTATACCCGCAACGACTGGATGAACGAAAACCTGCTGACTTACAAGCGTAAATACAGCGACCGTCACAACTTCGACGCAATGATCGGTTTCACGATGCAGGGAACCACCTCCCAGACCTACGGATTCGAAACGACGCACATTCCCAATCAGGGGCTCGGATTGAGCGGCATGGACGACGGCCTGCCCTACAACACGTCCGCCTCGCTGTCGGACAACACCCTGATGTCGATGCTGATGCGAGTTAATTACAACTACCGTTCGCGTTATATGTTCACGGCTTCGTTCCGCGCCGACGGCTCTTCGAAATTCATGCCGGGACACCGCTGGGGTTACTTCCCCTCGGGCGCTTTCGCCTGGCGTTTCGGCGAAGAACCGTGGTTGCGCAACGCCGAATGGCTCGACGATGCAAAACTGCGCGTCAGCGTCGGTGTAACAGGCAACAACCGGATCGGCAACTTTTCGGCCTATCCTTCGATCACGCTCGGCGACTATTATTCGTTCGACAACGGCACACCGCTCGAAGGTTACATCCCTTCGTCGCTGGGTAACCGCGACCTGACATGGGAGAGCACCACACAGTATAACATCGGTCTCGATTTGGCATTATTGAAAAACCGGATCAATTTCACCTTCGACATCTACCGCAAAAATACGAAAGACCTGCTGCTGAACTCCAATCTCCCGTACAGTTCGGGATACACCACCGTATTCAAAAATATCGGAGCTGTCCGCAATGACGGTATCGAATTGTCGTTCAGTACCGTGAACGTCAAGGCCCGTTACTTCACCTGGACCTCCGATTTCAACATCAGCTTCAACCGCAGCCGCGTCATGGCGCTTTCCGAAGGCGAGGAGTTCCTGCTCTCGAAGGTCAGCTTCACCAACGACTATAACAACTCCTACCTCTACATCGCCCGTATCGGCGATCCGATGGCACAGTTCTACGGATACGAATGGGACGGCGTATACGGCTACGAGGATTTCGCGTTCAATTCCGACGGCAGTTTCTCGCTTAAAAAAGGTGTGCCGACCAACGGCGATGAACGTGACAAGATCATGCCCGGAGATGTAAAGTATGTCGACCAGAACGGCGACGGCGTGGTCAACGCAAAGGACATGGTCGTAATCGGCCGAGGCGAACCGATCCATACGGGAGGTTTCAACAACAACTTTTCCTGGAAAGGTCTGAGTCTGAATATTTTCTTCCAATGGAGCTACGGTAACGACGTAATGAACGCCAACCGCATCATGTTCGAAGGTAATGCGCTCAACAAAAACATCAATCAATACCGTTCCTACGTCGACCGCTGGTCACCCGAGAACCAGGAAAGCCGCAATTTCCGTATCGGCGGTCAGGGCCCTTCGGGCATCTACACCTCACGGACGATCGAAGACGGTTCGTTCCTGCGTCTGAAGACCCTTCAACTGAGCTACACGCTGCCACGGACCTGGACGAACAAACTGCATCTGTCGCGTCTCGAAATATTCGTATCGGGACAAAACCTCTGGACCTGGACGAACTATTCGGGACTCGACCCTGAGGTTTCGACCCGCAATTCGGCCCTGACCCCCGGATTCGACTATTCGGCCTATGCTCGTAACCGAATCTTCACGGGCGGCATCAAATTAACCTTCTAATCAGCGAGTACCCATGAAAACGATAAAACGATATATGCTGATCGCTTTTTCAGCGTTGACGCTTCCCGCCTGCACACTGCTCGACACCGAACCGCAGGATTTCATCACCCCCGACAAATTCTACAATACGCAGGAAGAACTGGAAGCCGCGCTGCGGGGCGTTTACATGACGCTGGCGGACAACGGCCTTTACGGCATGAACATTCCCGCCCGGCTCGGCCTAAGCGCCGACATCGGTTACGAAACTTATGATTACGATTCGTCCAGCGTGGGATTCTACGACGTGTCGACCAACGACGCGATGGTACTCACCTACTGGCGCCTGTGCTATGCCGGCATCAACCGGGCGAATAAACTGCTGGAAAGCATCGACCGGCCGGCCATTGACGAAACCGTCCGGGCCCGGATCGAGTCCGAAGCACGTTTCCTGCGCGCTTATTTCCACTTTATGCTGGTCAACCGCTTCCAGAACATTCCCATTATGCTCAAATCTCCGAAAGATGGGTACAAAGAGAGCGTGCAGATCGCCCAAAGCGCCCCGCGCGACACGTATCGGATGATTATTTCCGAAATGGAAGCCTCCATCGCCGGACTGCCCGATGCCGAAACGCTCTCGGGCGGAGGCCATCTGAGCAAATCGGCAGCTTACGGTATTCTGGCCCGCGCAGCGCTCTATATGGCGGGACAGCCGCTCGAAGAAACAAGTATGTACGCCAAAGCCAAGGAGTATGCAGGCAAGGTGATTGAACTGGGCTTTCACCGGCTGAATCCCTCGTTCGAAGAGGTTTTCATCAACATGATCCAAGACAAGTACGACATCCGCGAAACCATTTTCGAGATCGAATTCTGGGGCAACAACCAGTCAACCTACACGGCAACTGCCGGACAGATCGGCCGTATCAACGGCATTCAGGCCTACACGGCATTGACGAAAATCGGTCCGAGCAACGGCGCATTGCGGGCTTCGAGCTATTTCTACACGCTCTACGAAGAGGGCGACCTGCGCCGCGACTGGACCATCGCTCCCTTCTATTACCAGAATTCCGAAAACGACAAAGGGATACCGCTCGATTACAAGCACGACTGCGGCACCAACTATTGGCGGCGGTGTTGCGGCAAATTCCGCCGGGAATATGAACTCTCCGATCCGAAGGATAACCAGTATACCCCGATCAATTTCCCAGTATTACGCTATTCCGACGTATTACTGATGTGGGCCGAAGCTGTGGCAGCCGATCCCGATTCGTCTGCGCAGGAATTGGACCAAGCTTATGAGTACGTTAACATGGTACGCCGCCGCGGTTTCGGAAAGGACCCGCTGGTCGCCGACGCCACGGTGGACCTCGAGCAGGAGAACAAACAGCAACTCCTCGAAAACATCAAGGACGAACGCGCGCGCGAACTGGGTTTCGAGGCGCTGCGTAAAGACGATCTGGTACGCTGGGGCGAACTTTACGACAGAATGGTGGCTGTCAGAGCCACAATTCCGCCTACCTACACCTCCAACTATTACGTCATGGGGCGCATCTATTACGGAAACATATCGCGCCGCGACGTGGTATGGCCCATTCCTTCGTATGAACTGGGTGTCAACCGAAAGTTAGTACAGAATACCGGATTCTAAACTTAAAAAAGTCAAACGATGAAAAACACAACGATATTGCTGCTCTCAATGCTGCTGCTTTCAGCTTGCGAGCGGGGCGAGGTCGAAACTCCGGAATTGGGAGTTACCGTTGCCTCGACGGTGGTCAAAGCCGGAGCGCCCGTCGATTTCTTCCTTTCGGGACAAAGCGACATGATCGCTTTCTATTCGGGTGAGGTCGGCAACGATTATGCACAACGCTTCGACGACCGGGTGGTCGAAACCGCAATCGCCATCTCATACAGTACCATTCTGTCAAACGGAACGAATCCGGGCTACATGCCGCTTCGTTACTCCAACGACCTGCAATGCTCGGATCCGGGCGGCATCTACACGCAGGCCGACATCGAGGCTGCCACATGGCACGACATTTCGCATCTGTTCAAACAGCCGACTACTCCCCAGGCGAGCGTGCACATTCCCGCCGGCGAGGTCGACATCACCGAATTCTTCGTGGACGGCGAAACGCCCCTCTACCTAAGCTACTACTACCATGTCGACCCGTCGATGCCGGGTAGCTGGACCCGTTCATACGTCAACATCCAGAGTTTCCTCATCTCCGGCATAACGCCTGTCGGAAAGGAGACGATCTACCGCTTTGCAGACTGCAACTGGCAGGCCGTCACCGACGACGAAAGCTACAGCGATTCGAAGAACTCGAAACCGGATGTCAATACGTCTCGCCTGTTGGGACGCTGTGCCAATGTCAAGACCGAAAAGAAAGCCTGGTTCGTGGGAGGACCCTTCTACAAGCAGGCCAGCGTCAACATGGGGCCCGATGTATCAACACCTATCAAAGCAAACTCCGACCCGATGCCCGCCTCCTATCAACATACGTTCAGCGAACCGGGTGACTATACGGTGACATTCGTAGGCATCAACGCAAGCGTATATGGCCGCAAAGAGACCGTCCGAAGCATCAAGCTCAAAGTCGTGGAAGAAGATACCGGTTCTATCGCACCGCCCTCCGGCGGCGAATGGAACGACTAAAACCGTTACAGCCATGAAACAGACAATCAGAATATTCATGCTTTTGGCTGCCGCAGTATCGGCGGCATGTCAGACGGATGTTGCCGACGGCACACAGTCCGTAGCGGACGGTTACGTCCGTTTCTCGAGCGGAGAGATTACTCAAACCCGCACCGTCGTCGGAAAAGAGGAAGAGGCCCTGACCGTGGCCTGGGATGCCGGCGATCTGGTCGGTATCTACGGATCGGCCGAAGCCCGGAGTCTGGGAGACAATTTCCCCTATGAAGTTCAGGAGATCAACGAAGAGAACGGAGCCTGCGTTTTCCGCTGCGTGAATCCGGGGCAGGCGTTCCAGAATCCGGTCCGGAACAATATCTACTACGCCTATTATCCTTATGACGAGGATGCCGGCACTTCACCCGAGGCAGTGGCCCTTTCGCTTCCCGCGGAACAATACCAGAGCGCGGCAGGCAGTACGGAAAATCCAGCCAATCTGGGTTTTATGAAAGCCGTTCCTACGGCGATCACGGACCCTGCAGCCGGTGTCAATTTCGAGTTCCACAACGTCTTCGCCATCGTCGAACTCAAACTCCGTATGAACGCCGCTTCGTCCATGAACAGCGTACCCATCCGGAGTATCCGTATGAGCTCATCGTCGACCGACCTGGTCGCCCCACAGGCTGAAATCGACCTCACGGCTCCCGTCGAAACAAGTTATTCCGTCCTTCCCGTCACCGTCAAAGAGGGTGGCAGATCGGTAATCCTGACCTTCAGCGAAACAGCTCAACTGACTAAACAGGACGGCAGTTTCTACTTCGTCGTACTCCCCGGCAGCCATCCCGCCGGCGACATTACGCTGGAAGTAACGGCCATCGACAATTCGGTCAACACGGTCGTATTGCCGGGCGATGTGGAGTTCCGCTCAAATCGTCACTATGCGAAAAGCGTCGAGTTGGCCCTCAACGGATTCAAACAGAAGGAACAATTCGACGTAACCCCTGCGGTCCGGACCGTCAAAGCGGGCGAGCCGCTGCAATTCGACTTCTCGGGAAAAGCCGACGGCATTGTATTCTGGTCGGGAGAGGAAGGCCACGATTACGAAAAATCCGACATCGGCGGCACGCTCGAAGCATCGGTATTCCTCGATTTCGGTTCGCTGTACGTCAACGGCTGTCAGCGCAACTGCGGTTCGGTCAGATATTCGACCGACTTCAACGGAATCTACGACGAAGCATCGGTGAAAGCCGCCACATGGACCGATGTCAGCAGTCAGTTCATCCTGCCACCCTGGATCTCCGGAACATCGGCACCGAACGTCACCGATCCCGAAGCCAATGCCTACGGAACTCCTTATGATTCGGGAACGGTGGACATCACATCGTGGTTCCATGACTACGAAACTCCCGTCTATTTCGCCTTCTTCTACCACGTGGACAAATCCGATGCGAATTTTGTGGATGAAAAAACCGGCAAACCCAACAACCGGACCATGTGGGACCTTTATTACTGCCGGGTATCGAAATCCTATCCCGGCGACAGTAAGCCTTCCGTCTTCTTCCGGTTCGAAGGAGCCGACCAGTCTTCGGTGGAGTTGGTGATGCCCGCCTCCTGGAACGCCTCGAATCCGTGCGCCAAAAATACGACTGCGGCCGGACAGAAAGTCATCCGCATGACGGAAGCCAACAAACCGTCGGGTAACCGCGACGCCTACTGCATCACCCATGCCATCTACCGACCTGCTGCACAGATCATATCGTCCGACACGGGCATTACGGTGCCTGCGGCAGATGAAGGGTACGCTTATGTTTTCGCGAATCCCGGCATCTATAATATCGCTTTCGTAGCCGCCGTACCCACGCTCGCCGGCAACGAAGAGGTTGTCAAACGATTCGAAATCACGGTAACGGAATGATTATGAAACAACTATTGAAAATAGTTGCATCGGCGCTGCTGCTCCTCACTTGCGGAGGAGCGGCAGCACAGCCGATCCTGCGACTGCCGTCGGTTATCGGCGACCACATGGTCTTGCAGGAGAATACGAACGCCAAGATCTGGGGATGGGCCGAACCGGAAAATGAGATACAGATTATCCCGTCATGGTCACAGGACACGATCCGGACCAAATCGACCGGCGATACCAAATGGCTGACGAGCATCCAGACTCCTCCGGCAAGCGACAAGGCGCATACGCTGACCATCAAAACCCGGCGCCGTACCATCATCGTCAAAGACATACTCGTTGGTCAGGTATGGCTGTGCGGCGGCCAGTCCAATATGAATTACAGCGCCGCTCAGGGTATCACCGACATGCAGGAGGAACTTAAAAAGCCCATGAATCCTTCAATCCGGCTCTTTACGGTTACGCGCAACAGTTCTCCCTGGTATCAGGAGGATTGCGAGGGAGAGTGGCAGGTATGCGACGCTCAAAGTGCGCTGTGGTTCAGCGCCGTAGGATATTTCTTCGGCAAAGATATCGCTGAAAAGCTGAACCAGCCCGTCGGACTGATCAATGCCTCGTGGGGAGGTTCGCCGATCGAAACGTGGATTCCGAAAGCAGAATTGGAAAAACAGCCGGAACTCAAAAAATGCTGGAACCAGAACCGCAAAAGCAAAGGTACATACCGTTATTCGCCAGGATCGATGTACAACGCCATGATTCATCCCATCACCGGTTTTCCAATGGCCGGGATCATCTGGTATCAGGGAGAAGCCAACATGGGGCATACTAGTTATGCTGACGCATTTTCGCTGCTGATCGATTCATGGCGGTTGAAATTCGGCCGCGAACTGCCTTTCTATTTCGTGCAGATTGCGCCTTATGCCAAATATAAAAACCCGGGCAGCGCCGCGGCTATCCGTGAACAACAAGCTCGGGTCGCAGCCTTGAAAGAAAAAACAGGCATGGTCGTAGTCTCCGATTTGGTGGAAAATGTCAACGACATTCACCCGCGTCGCAAACAGGAGGTGGGGCGCCGTTTGGCGAATTGGGCATTGGCCGAAACTTACGGTAAGCCGCAAGGAAAATACCGGCATGCGAGCTTCGCTTCGATGAAGATCAAAGGACAAAAGGCCGTGATCGGATTCAACGACGCCGAAGGCGGCATCCACAGCGACGACAAACCCGTCGAAACGCTCGAGATATGCGACGCCTCCGGAGTCTTTCATCCGGCCCGGGCCATCATCGACGACAAAGACGGGTCGCTGATTGTCTGGAACGACGCCGTCCGCAAGCCGGTTGCCGTGCGTTATATGTTCAGCAACGGCGGTATAGGGAACTTGAAAGACACGTCAGGGCTGCCGGTTGCGCCTTTCAGAACGGACTCACCGTTCATCGTTGCGGATAGGGCCGCAGCGGAACTCGCTCAGGAAATGGCTCTGACCGACATCGAAATCTCGGGATACGACTACAAACGCGGCAAACTGAAAAAGGGGGACAAACTCTTCCTCAATCGAAACTATCCCGTAAACATCGTTCCGGAACGTTTCCGGGAATTCGATATGCTGATCCGTGAAGCCACTCCCGGAGAATTGACCCAGCCTTGCTCGGTCATTCCGAAAACCGACGGCATGCTCTACGTCATTGCTCGCAAGAACGAACGGACGCTCGAAGATCTCTATGGCTGGCGGGAAGTAAAGGATTCGGAAATAACGTATTCCACCGCCAAAGGGGATGTTTCGCTCAAAATATTTTGCAAAAAAGCCAAAGCAGGAAAAAAGGTGGAACTTCCCCGAACCAAGGATTTTTGCGGAATCATACCGATAGCCCCGACAATTAAGTACGAAGATGAATAACCCGACTATGAAAGTAAAATTGATTTTACTCGCATGCATTGCATGCTGTGCTTTCCGACCAGCTTTCGGCTGGGGCAAGACCGGCCACGATGCCATCGCCTATATTGCCGAATGCAACCTCACTTCACGTGCGAAAAAGAATATCGAGAAATACCTCGACGGGCGATCAATAGTCTATTATGCCTCGTGGATGGATCAGGTGCGTTTCACAAAGCCCTACCGAAGCACTTCGAAATGGCACGGCTTCGCCACAGATGCCGAAACCAGATATATTCCCAGCCCCGGAGAAGACGCCGTACTGGCCATTGAGGCGGCTACGGCATCGCTTCTTGATTACCGCCACCAGGACGACTCCACGGTCTGCACGGCTATTCGTTATCTGGTGCATCTGGTGGGGGACATGCATTGTCCGGTGCATATCAGGTATCCGTGGTATGAGAAGTTCCTATTCAAAATTTATGGCCGGGAATACCAGATACACAGTTTTTGGGATGCCGTCCCGGATATCATCCACACCTGGGGATATGAGGATTATCGCTATCAACTCGACCGTTGTTCCAAAACGGAACGCAAGGCGCTTGCCGCCGGAACACCCCGCGAATGGGCCGATGAAAATGCCCGCAACTGCCGCGTAATTTATGACTGGATCAAATCCGGCGACAATCTCACGAAAGCGCAGTCCCATGATTTCATGCTGAACGTACAGCCATTGGCCGAGCAACAAATTCTGAAAGCAGGATATCGTCTTGCGCGCATTTTGAACGAATTATTCGATTGACGGAATCTTACATTCAGAGACAGATGAGAACGAAATTATTTCTTCTTGCATGCATCGCATGTCATACCGTGCAGTCGGTCTGTGCATGGAACCGTACGGGACATGAAGCGATCGCCTATATAGCCGAACAGCATCTCACCCCTTCGGCAAAAGCCGCCATCGAAAAGTATCTCGACGGCCGGTCAATCGTCTACTACGCAGCCTGGATGGATCAGCAGCACGAACACATCCCCTACAAACACACGGTGGCGGTAGATGCCGACAACGAACCCCTCCCGCCGTCGAAACGTCCGGAACTCGATGCCATGAACGCCATCATGAAGTCGATCGACCGTCTCGAAAACCGCAGTATCCATCCGAAGGATACGGTGGCTCTCGACATCAAATTCATCGTCCATCTGATCGCAGACATCCATTGTCCGGCACACATCGTCTATCCGAAGATCACCCGTTTTTTTCCGATAACGCTCAACGGACGACCCCAAAAGTACCATCCGATCTGGGATGCGATGCTCGACAACAATCATCTGTGGACCTACCGTGAATATCAGGAACAACTGGATCGTTTTTCAGAGGACCGGATGAATGAAATGGCGACCGGAACACCGGTCGGCTGGGTTCGCGAGAATGCCGAACAATGCCGTGTCATCTACGACTGGGCAAAAGAGGGCGATGTCCTCGGAAGGCCCTTCATCAACAAGGCTTATCCGTTGGCCGAGAAACAAATGTTACTTGCTTCATACCGCCTGGCGAAATTACTGAACGATATTTTCAGCGAACAGTAACCTTTCGGACGGAAAAATCACTCACCCAACCAAAATATAAAACACGATAACCAACACCATGAAACCAAATCTTTATACTAAAATGTTCCTCTGCGGTACTTTGCTGTTAGCAGGAGCCTGTTCGGACGACGACGAAAAGCCCAAAAAATCGACGAATATCAGCGTTGTTTCATTCAATATCCGTGTCGACAATCCCGTCGACGGAGATAACGTCTGGGAAAATCGCAAGGCGGCAGCCGTAACCATGATCGAATACGAACAACCGACTCTGATAGGATTGCAGGAAGCGCAACCGCACCAGATTACCTATTTGGCCAAAAACTGTCCGGACTACGCTTGGTATGGTCTGGGTCGTGACACGGGAGAATGCCCGCCCGAAACCGACTCCTATGCCGCCGAAGAGTGTATGGCCATTTTCTACAAAACATCGGAGGTCGAACTGCTCGACAAAGGAACTTTCTGGCTTTCGCCGACACCCGACGTACCCTCGAAAGGCTGGGATGCCGGTTACAATCGCTCCTGTACCTGGGGATTTTTCAGGCACAAGCCCTCGGGCCGCAATTTCTATTTTTTCAACACTCACTTGGACAATTCGGGTACCGAAGCTCGCAAACGCTCCTTGCAACTGATCGCTGAAAAGGCCAAAGAGTTCAATTCGGAAGCCCATCCGATGTTCCTGACCGCCGATTTCAATTCCGATACCGACGAAACCATTTTCGCTCCGTTGTTCAGGGTGATGCACGACACCCGCAAACTGGCTACAATCACCGATGACCGGGCAACTTTCAACGGCTATAAGGAGACGGCAACCCGAAAATTGGATCACATTTTCTTCTCAAACTGCCTGGCCTACCGGTTCAAAACATTGACGCAAAACTACGGAGCACCCTATATCTCAGACCACTATCCGATAAAGGGGCTTTTCGTAATTCCTCGGACGGAATAAATGAAACACAGCGTCTTTTTGCTTCTGCTACTGAGCGCCTGTTCGCCGGAATCCGGCGAACAGGCGCCCGGCAATCCGACCTACAATCCGGAAGCCCAGCTATACGTCGAAGGTTCGATGATCGACATCCGGAAGGTACAGGTGGGTGAAATGGTATATCCTCAAAACGATGAATTCACATTTTCAGCGCAAAATGCAAGCGTACTCGGAACGGGAAGGCTCTATGCCACATCGCTCCGGGAATACCGGGGAGTAGAACGGGTTCGCGCAGACTATCCGACAACCTTGCAGATCGCCATGATAATGGGAACCGATCCCGGAGCAGAATGGACGGCCGAAAAAACGAGGTTTCAAATAGGATCGTTTCATTATCAGTTCTATTCTCTCCTCTACGACACGCCTGGGAAATGGGTGGAAATCCCCTCGGGAGGTGCTGCTGCAACTTTAGTATTCGGAAAGAAATTCTTCGTGAACGGAGTTCCCGATCCTCCGGGAATCATTATCGCCCGCACTATGGAGCTTCGCAAACGCAACATCAGCAATCCGAGCATCATGATTCTCGATGACGGCAGCTATTTCGCAGGCAGCTCCGGTCCGAATCCCAAAGGCAACACCTATTTCCGGTCGACGGACAAGGGCCGTACATGGGAAAGACTCTCGAATCCGGACTACATGAACTTTTGCAAATGTTTCACACGCCCTTCCGATCGTCATACGCTCTATGAGGTAGGAGTTTCCACAGCCAAACGCGGTAACATCGTCATCCGCAAGTCCGAAGACAGAGGGCGTTCGTGGTCAGCCCTGACGACACTTTTCAAAGGAGACTATCACGGGGCTCCGACGCCTTACGTCGAATACGAAAAACGTATCTGGCACGCCATGGGCACTTCGCCTGAAACGGGAAAAATGGGCATTGCCGTTCTCTCCATCGCCCAGGACGCCGACCCCATGCGCAAAGAAAACTGGACGCTGACCAACGTCCTCGAAGGCGGCCCCAATTCCTGGTTCGCCGGTTCGGGAGTTACACACGACACACAGCGCAGTTTCAACCAATGGCAGGAAGGATGCATCGTCCCCGATCCGGAGGGCCGGTTGACGATTGTAACCCGCATCGATGAATCGAGTTGGAGCGATGTGGCTGCCTTGATCCGTGTTGTTGACGAACATACGATTACCTTCGATCCGGCTACGGATTTCATCGACATGCCGGGCGGAGGAAAAAAATTCACCATCCACTACGACGGGCAAAGCCGAAAATATTGGACGCTTGTCAATCCCTGTTATGACGAAGACCGGCGGCAAGTCCACTCCGGATGGTATCGTAACCGGATCAATCCACTTTTCCTGCGTTCACGGCTCGTGCTGTGTTCTTCGCCCGACCTGCGGAAATGGACAGTCGAAAAAGAGGTGATTTCCAGCAACAATTCTTTTTTCCACGGATTCCAATATGTCGACTGGGTTTTCGACGGCGACGACATCATTGCCGTCAGTCGGACGGCATTTCCCGAGACCCGCGGACTGCCTAACCGTCAGCATGACGCGAATTTTCTGACTTTCCACCGTATCCCGAATTTCCGGAATGCAGGATTCGAAACCATACGCATCTGTTGCGACCAACTTTAAAAGATCATCTGTTATGAACAAACGAAAACAAGAACCTCGAACATAGACCTGCCGACAACAAAATGACAATACTTAAAAATCATGAAAAGAATTTTACTCTTCCTCTTTGTATTGAGCTTGTATGGCCCGGAAATCTCGGCCCAGGAAACGACATATCGAACTATCAAAAATATCGCATACCGAGATGCGGTGAATGATACCTATATCGATTCGTTATGTCGGCTCGATCTCTACTACCCGATCGGCAAGAAGGATTTTCCGACTGTCGTATGGTTTCATGGCGGCAGCCTCACCGGAGGCAAACGCGACATTCCGAAGGCGTTGCGCGACAAGGGATTTGCTGTCGTCGGGGTGGATTATCGCCTGACACCGCACGTAAAAGTAGCCGATTGTCTGGACGACGCCGCGGCTGCAGCGGCATGGACGGTCAAACATATCCCCTCTTACGGCGGAGACCCTTCGCAGATCTTCATTGCAGGCCATTCCGCCGGGGGTTATCTTACTTTGATGATCGGGCTCGATAAACGTTGGACGGCCCCTTACGGAATCGATCCGGATACGGCTTTTGCAGCGCTGATCCCTTATAGCGGACAGGTAGTTACCCATTTCGCACGCCGGAAAGAACTGGGGATTCCCAATACGCAGGTCGTAGTGGACGATATGGCGCCGCTGAATCATGTCCGTGCAGACTGTCCGCCGATCCTGCTGCTTTCGGGGGATCGCGAACTGGAATTAAAAGGGAGATATGAAGAAATTGCTTATTTTTGGCGCATGATGCAGGTTGCAAAACATCCGAACGTAAAACTTCGGGAGTTCGACGGGTTCAAACACGGCAACATGCCTCAGGCAGGACATTTTCTCACGATTCGTTACATCCGCGATTTCCAAAAATAACAACATTCAACACAATAAGATATGAGAACTACTAATGCCACCCTTCGTCTTACCGGTCTTTCAGCATTGTCGCTAGCGGCCGGTGCCTGTAC
>ERZ838577.323-NODE-323-length-80637-cov-14.832407_pt1 | contig 80637 bp, 67 predicted proteins | sample MGYA00519682_ERZ838577 | MGnify/ENA primary metagenome ERZ838577 (study PRJEB31850, sample SAMEA3708838) | human gut metagenome | biome: human gut; feature: human-associated habitat; material: faeces | place: China | collected 2014 ... | reverse complement strand
ACTTTTCTTTCCTATTTTACTCCTTTATTTTCACTTTTAGAACCCTATACTTCGTCGGTTTCTATGTCCTGCTGCTCTTTGACATCGTACTCTGCATACAGGTGGAGAACCTCACAGCCATCACGGAGAGCGAGCAGACCATGGCAGCCTACCTTCAGAACTCTTTCTTCTCTGCCGGCTACCTCATGGCAGCGAGCATCGTGGCTTTGAAGTGCCTGAACCTCGTGCCCGACCTTGCCGCATGGATGATACCAGAGGGTGATACGGCATTTTCTACCCGTAACTTCGGTGAAGGTGTGGCACAGCAAGCCAAGATGTCCACCCAGGGCATGATAAACAAAGTGATATAAACAAGAAAAGCGATTGAAAATATGGTTATCAAGAATCTCGAAAACAAGATCAAGCTGGTTTTGATTATCTGCTCCCTCTTCCTTCTGGGCTGTATCATCATCAGTATCTCCAGCATTTGGACAGCCAAGGTAATGGTGTCCGATGCCCATCAGAAAGTATATGTGTTGGATGGCAATGTGCCCATCCTTGTCCAGCGAAGCACCATGGAGGAGACTCTCGATGTGGAAGCCAAGTCCCATGTGGAGATGTTCCACCATTATCTTTATATATGTTTTCCATCGGAATAAATCAGAAACAAAAGGAATGTATAATAGCTATATATCAGTGTTTTATATAATTTTTCAAGAAGGATAATTGGTTCTCATTTTCGCTAAATCGGGTTAATTTTATTACTTTATTTGCGACTATTTTGTTACTTTGAAAAATAGTTTTTAGTTTTGTATCTAAAAAATGACCGTATAGTAACAAAATAGAGTTTATATGACTGTTCAAAAATCGCATATCACCCTTAAATACAAAGAGATAGACAATGGAAAGAAGTCCATCTACCTTGACTATTACAAGGACGGCAAGCGCATCCGCGAAGCCCTCCACCTCTATTTGTTACCCGAGGCATCCAAGAAGAACATCATCGCAAACAAGCGGACGATGAAAGAAGCCGAAGCCGTCCGCACCGAAAGAGAAAGCGAATTGCTTGCCGTGCGTTTCGGCATAGAGACCAAAGAGCCGTCAACCATGTGTATAGGCGAGGCTATTGATAAATATGAGAAAATTGCCCTTGATAAAGGTGACACTTCTTCTGCCTGTAATATAAGAAGCATGAAAAAGGCTGTAGATGCTTACCGGGGATTGGAAACGAAAGTAGTTGATGTTGACGAAAGCTATTGTGACGGACTGGTTGATTTCCTGCATAAGTCCTATACTGCACAATTCGGAAAAATCAGCATGACATCAGCAAGGACATACATATATCTTTTCAGCAGCACTCTCAACAACGCTGTAGCCAATGGCATAATAGGTGTAAACCCTCTCCGTTTCGTGAACATCCACGGGCGAATCACAAGGGAGCGGCCGTTGAAAAAGTTTCTGACCGTTGACGAAATAAAGGCTTTGATGGACACACCATGCCCTGTGATGTCAAGACCGCAAGTCAAACAGGCTTTCATGCTGAGCATTTTCACCTACTTGTCTTCTGCCGATGTCCTCTCACTTAAATGGAAAGACATAAAGACTATTGAAGGCCGGACAACCATTGAAGTGCATTCAAGGAAGTCATCCGTGCCGTTGACCGCGGTTTCAATGCGATGGCTGCCCGAAACGACAAACCATCGCGGGCTTGTGTTCAAAGGGTTGCCGAAAGACACTGAAATCAGGAACATATTGCTGAAATGGGGCAAAAATGCCGGGTTGGAACAGCCGTTGAGTTTCAGACTTGCACAGAACACCTTTATATATTTGTTGCTCACTACAGGCACCGACATAGGCACTATCAGTTGTATGCTTGGAATGACACCCAAGACGATGAAAGGATATATGAAAATGGTGGCCGCAAGCCATACCAGAGATAAGCAACAAACAATACACAACGAATAACCAATAAAAACATATCACCATGCCCAGACCCAAGAAAGTTATCAAGGCGAAAGAGCCTGTACGCATCCGCTTCAAGGAATTGCAGAACGGGAACAAGTCCATCTATCTGGATATTTACCGCAACGGAAAGCGGACGTATGAGTTCCTTAAATTGTATATCGTGCCGGAGATTGACCCGGCAAGCCGCGCCATGAACCAACACAACATGGCTTTGGCGAACAAGATTAAGGCAGACCGTATCATAGAACTTACCAACAGCGAAAAGGGAGTTTCAAACGCCACGTTGCGTGGCCGTATCAAGTTGTCAGAATTGCTCGACCTCTATGCAAGATGGCTGGAGGACAACGGCAAAAAGTCATCCCTCCGTGGTGTCAATTCCATACGGAAAGCGACTTTTCAATTCCGTGGCGATGTTCCCATCAGGATGCTTGACAAGGATTATTGTATGGCCTTTATGAATTTCCTGCGGAACGATTACAAGGCACGGACGAACCGTCCTATTTCCATGACCACTGCCAACGGGTATGTCACAGTGCTTAGTGCCATGCTGAATTGGGCTGTGCGGAATGACTATCTTTCCGAAAATCCATTCACGCACATTGCAGCAGCAGACCGCATCCACCGCCCCGAAAGTAAACGCGAATTTCTGCAAATTGACGAACTGAAAAAGCTGATTGCAACGGAATGTCCTACCCGTCCTGCCGTGAAGCAGGCTTTTCTGTTCTCCTGTTATTGCGCCTTGCGCATCAGCGATGTTGTCGGTCTGACCTGGGGCGACATCCACAAGGACGGCGACCAGTGGAGGGTGTTCACCGTAATGGAAAAGACCAACGACCCTATATATCTTCCGTTATCCCAACAGGCGATGAAGTGGTTGCCGGAGCGTGGCGATGCAAAGGACGAGGACAAGGTTTTCGACCTACCGTCCGAAAGCCGCATCTGCATCATCCTTGACAAATGGGCGAAAGCGGCTGGCATAAACAAGCACGTGACCTACCATGTCAGCAGACACACCTTCGCGACCATGATGCTGACTTTGGATGTTGACATTTATACCACAAGCAAGCTGCTCGGCCATAAGAACATTTCCACCACGCAGATTTACGCGAAGATTATCGACCAGAAGAAAGACGAGGCAGTCAACCGCGTCAATGACATTTTCAAAGACTAATCCCTGTTGTATGCGATGAAACGATTGTCCGATAACTTTCTTACGATGCTATTGCCGCTTACGGTGGTAGCCGCAACCGCATTCGGGTTGGTAGCCGCCGTTGCTTTCCGTATGGAAGCAACCACGGCTGCATTTGTATTTACCGCCTTGTCAATAGTCGGCTGGATTGGGCTGGTTATGGAATTTTTCCTTTTATACGACATCATCATAGACAAGTGGCTTTCCAAAGACCGCTCTGTTTTAACCGCCTCTTGGTTTGTGGTTTCGTTATTGTTCGCCTTTATCCTCACGCCTGACAAGCACATGGACTGGACTACGTTCATTGTCATGGCTTCACTTTTTGCCGTGCTTTTCCTACTGCCCTGCATCATCGGGATGGCTTACGGAAAGCAGATTAAGTCATGGCTGCTCCAACATTGGAACAGATTCATGCCGAAGAAACCGAAAGTTGCGGAAGAACAGACTGACAGCCATATTGAAACTGTACTTTCAATATCCGAATCATCAATGCCGATGAAGCAGGAGGATGAAATCAGGCATTACGACACCCTTGTTTCACGGGTACAATCTGAACTGGTAAAAAAGTTGCCCGAAGCGTTGCAGACCAACGATGCGCTGTTCCTACTCGTAATGTTCCGGGAGGACGGCTATCTTGATGCGGACTTCCAACCGCTGATGAAAAAGGAGGATGACGAAATCAACCAGACGCTTTACGCCTATATCGCCAACGCGATGTGCGCAGCCCTCAAAATCAGAAAAGGAAAGTGGGTAATCTTCGGGAAGTTCTGGCCGCTCAACAACGGCGCACAGTTGGCGAGCAACCTCAAGGCCGCCTCCAAAGACAATCCGTCCGACCACCAGCGGCATATCGCCAAACTGTTGCGCAAGGCCACACGCCTGCGACCGAGGCTTGACACCTACGACCTTGAAGAGTTCAAGAAAGTCTGACTGAACATTTTTATAAAAAATCATTTTCCTTGTTCCCGTTACTGCGAGCCAGTGACGGGATTTTTCATGCCCGTCTGCGAGCATCCGTATTTCTTTCCGTACTTATGGATTGCCATGTAATGACTATCCGGGATTATGGATGGTTTAGAGTTCCTTTATACTTCGTTATGCGCCGTTTATACTTACATTTATAATTCGCAAAAAGCTCTGTTAGTGCCATTTATAAATGAGGTTTCATTAAACAGCCGTCATACCTTTGCATTGTCGCCGAGACAAGGAAGCGACCTGAATATCCACTAAAAATATACGCACATGACAGAGCAACGAAAACTTTTAAGCACCAAGGAAGCCGCCGAGTATTGCGGTTTCAAATTGTCCTACTTCCGAAAGTTGATGATGCGCAGGGCAATCCCGATGTACAAACCATGCGGCAAGCTGTGCTTCTTCAAAAAAGAGGATTTGGACGCTTTCCTCACAGGAGTACGCATCTCATCGCAAGGGGAAATCAACGAGGAAGCCGACCACTATCTTACAAGCCGGAAGTAAACGACTTTTTTATTCACATCAAAAACAAATTGTATTATGGAACAGAGTAAGAACATGGAACAGGCCGGAGCAGCTTCGACTGTTCCGACCGAAAAGAAGAACGAGAGCCGTAAACGCGAGGTAAGCGGCAAGGATGTACAGGCCATCCGCACATTCTTGGAGAATGTGGGCATTTATGAAGCGGACGCACTACGTGTGAGCATAGCCATTGCTGACGGCAAGGCTACGGCAGAGAGCATTTCAGCGGACGACCGCCTTGCGCTCAACCGCTATCTCAACAGCGGCACGGACAACGAGCGGCTGACAGCGGACAATGCGCAGGGACATCGGTTGAACCGTGTGTTCAAGTTGTTGGAGCGTGTGACGGAGTTCTGCGACAAGCGGCAGTTGGTGACGGTCAACAAGGCGTTGCTTTCCATTGCGGTGAATGCCACGGACATCAGCCGTGCCGTGTCTAGCCTTGACAAGCGGCCTGCACCCGGACAACCGTTTTCGGGCAACACTAACGGCAACGGAGCAAACAAGTGACCGTATGCAAAAGGTGGAAAGGCGTATGCTTCGTGGTAACACAGTCTGTTTTTCTTCCCTTATTTCGGGACAGGACTTATTGACTGGCTGATGTGTGGCTTTCGGCAATACCTTTCCGCTTATGCAACATCAGGCAATGTGAAACCGTGCAGGACACAACAAAAAGCAAGTCGGTGCTTCCATGCCGATACCTGCACGGCTTCATTCCGTTCAAACAAAAGTAATATCACATTTATAAAGTCAAAGATTTTATGGACAAGGAAACATACAGTTTCATGTGCCCGTCAGGGATTGCTTCGTTCTCGTTCAGATTTTCCGACCGTGCAATGCAATGGCTGTGCGGAACAACGACCGATGACAACGGCAGGGAAACAGGCAACTTTACGTTGTTTGGCGACCTGTTGGCAAGGATGGCATTAACGGGCGGTGCAGCAAAGGGTTTCCACAGACCACTCATGCTTTCCGCAGGTCAGACACAGTATTCCGAGGAACAGCTTTCTTCGCAATGGAACATGGGCAGGAAGCGCATACGCAACCTGCTTGCCATGCTTACGGAGATGGGGCTTATCGACACTTGCCGTTCAAGAGTTGCATCCGTGATGACCTTTCCGTGCCTAATCGGGTGGAAAACAGCGGACGGCGGTATTACATCAAACCCTTTTACCCACGAACAGAGGGAAGAATAAGAGCCGTCAGAAGCCGAGCCGACAACGGCACAGTGCAAAAATACGCTTTCCGTTGTTCCATTCTCCGGCACTCCACTGGCACCATTCTGTTTTGGCTGTGGCAAGCGGACTGGTGTATTGGCATGGAGCGGTAGCATTCAGTTGCGAGGTATGCCGGGGTATTACATCCTTCGGACAGTAACACCCCGACGCCCTCGCAACAGTCCGGCAGACTGTTGTCCTTGCCGCTCGCAGGCTCGCACCATCCCTCTTTTAGAAACCGTTTCACGACCATTTTATTCTATTGGTATATGACACAAGAAAAAGATACTTCCAATCAGGAACATGGGCAAAAGAAGCCTGTTATAAGGCGTGACAAGGTGGTTGTCACCAAGGTCACGGAACAGGAGCTTTCACAAATCAAAGACACCGCCGACCTGTGCGGCATGACACGCAGCGATTTCATACGTGCAAGAGCACTCGGCTACAAGCCACGGCAAAGGCTTTCCAACAGGGAACTGGACGGTTTGCGGCAGCTTGCTGCTTGCCGCACGGACATGGTGAATTTCGCCAACGCCCTGCACGGATTGAGCGACAACGAAAAGGTAAAGCTATTCCGTCATCAGCCGACCATGCTTGAATGGTACGAGAAAGTGGCTCATGTCACGAACCATGTCGCCGACTTCTTGCAGTCCGCGCAGACGGCGAACAGCTATCCGGCAGGAATAACGAATCAAAAAACAAAGGAGGATAGCGCATGATAGCCAACGCAAAGGCGGTAGCCCACGGCATAAGGGCGATGCTCTATGTGTCGGGAGAATCGAGGAACAAGAAACATCCCGAAAAGATAACACGCATCTGCGACAACTTCATGCCGCAGGGCATGGACGCTACGGGTATATGGACGGAAATGAAGTTCGCCACTATGAACCATCCCAACATCAAGAACAATGTCATCCGCATGGAGATAAGTCCTGCGATGGAGCATACCGAAAATTTCACGGTGGATGACTGGCGACAACTTTGGTACGACTTTGCGGCGGCTTTCGATGAACAGGAGATATGCGACAAGGACGGCAAGACCGTTTCTCCACGCACCAACGTATCGGGCAGTAAGTCCTCAATCTGGTTGCACGAGGAATCCAAGAGCGGCATACCGCACCTCCATGCCATTGTCTGCCGTGTGGACGAGGACGGGAACATCAACAACGACCACGCCATCCACCTCCGCGCACAACGGGCGGCTGAAAAGGTCGCAAGGCAAAGGGGCTGGACTACAGCCATGCACATACACGAGCGGAATATTCCCCAAGTCAGTTCCGATTGCATGGAAGCCCTGTGCGAACTTGACGAATGGTCATGGGAGGGCTATAAAGAACGGCTTGCCGCCAAAGGTTACGAACTGCATATGCACAAGGACAAGAGAGACGTGCTACGCGGCTATGTGCTCATAAAAGGCAACACAAGGTTCAAGGCTTCGGAACTCGGAAGAGGGCGTAACCTGACGGCATTACGCATCAGGCAGACATGGGAAAAACTACATCCCGAACAGGACAAACAGAAAGCCAAACAAACAGGTGCAACACCCAAACCGACCGTCCTACCGACACCGAAGCTGCCTGTTTCCAATGCTGCAAAGCAAAAGCAACAGCCCGTTATACGGCAGAGCAACCCTGTTTACGAGGACTACACGGAGTATAAATCAAACCGTCTGCCCACGGAATTTGAGCATGACGGAAAGACCTACAAACGCTATCTGCCCGACAAGGTGATTGACTTCTTCAATGGTGAGTTCGACTATAAAGAACTTGCCAACTGGCAGGACTTGCAGAACTTGGCGATGGCCTATTTTACATTGCTCGCTTCTCCTTACGGGGAGGTTTCAAGTGGCGGTGGAGGCGGCTCACAGTCCGACCTCAAATGGGGGCGTGACCCGGAGGAAGACGAAATTGAGTTTGCCCGCCGTTGTGCGTGTGAGGCTTTGTACAGGCTCGGCACACAGAAAAAATCAGGAATGAAACGTAAATGACGACGAATTAAAAACAGCTACAATAATGAAACAACCCGATACTGCCGCCCTGCGTGAGCGGCTTGCCAATTATACGCCCGAAGAAGAATTGAAACAGGACTTGCAGGAGCTTGAAGGACTGCTTAAGAAATTGGGCTGCCAAACGGTTGAACTTCGCAATCTGCTGAAAGAAATCCATGCCCTGAAAGACGAACTGCACGGCATACACGGCAGCTTGAAACACACCGCCCAACGGGAACGGGCGGCTTTCAAGGCTCTGGAAGCGGCCAAGGATAGTGCCGACAACATAGTGGACGGCATCTGCAATGCCATTGTCAAAGTGGAAAAGAATGCCGTCATCCATGCTAAGGTTGATGACAGTGAACTTGCTAAAATGAATCAATGTTCAGCCAATCACATCAAGGCAGAAAAGAAACTCTTGGAGGAACATAGTAAAGAGTTAGCCAAACACCTTCAAAAGAATGAAGGCATATGGATTTCCAACCGATGGCTCACAATGCTGACAATCGTTTATGTCATATGCTATTTAGCTATTCTGTTATGGGCATTAGTGAAAGAATGAAATGAAACAGATGGAAGTTAAATTGAACAGTAACCATAATATTAGTGTATGACAACAACAGTAAAAATAAAATTTCGCCCGTCAACGGTCATAGGCCGACCGGGTACAATCGTCTATCTTGTCACTCACCGCCGTATTGTAAGACAAATTACGACTGATTACAAATTATATCCTCACGAATGGGATGAGAGTAAATCTACAGTTATAGCAATAAACAATGACGATATCAGTAACGAGCGCAATGAAATCATTACGTTTGTTTCTATGAGATTGCGTCAGGATATGGATAGATTAAATATGGTCATTCAGAATCTGAATGATAAAAAAATAGCATATACATCCGATAACGTGGTAACTGCTTTCCATGAACTCATGAGAACCCATTCGTTTAAACTCTTCATGGAAAACACCATATTCAGATTAAAACGATTAGGCAAAGAACGGACATCGGAAACCTACACGTCAACATTGGTCAGTTTTATGCGCTTTCGTAAGGGCAGAGACCTCCTGTTTGAAGAAATGACTTCCGACCTTATGATGGAATATGAAGCTTGGTTGAAATCAAATGGAGTGAGGATGAACACCGTATCATTCTACAACCGCATCCTCCGTGCCGTGTACAACCGCGCCGTGGAACAAGAACTCACGTCACAACGTTATCCGTTCAAGCATGTATATACAGGAACAGACAAAACTGTGAAACGTGCAATCCCATTAAAGGACATAAAACGCATTAAGGAGTTGGATTTGTCATTAAAGCCGACCTTGGATTTCGCAAGGGATTTGTTTATGTTCTCATTCTATACACGTGGAATGTCATTTGTCGATATGGCTTATCTGAAAAAGACAGACCTTAGAGACGGTATCCTAACATATGTCAGACGGAAAACTAAGCAGGCGTTGCTTGTCAAATGGGAAAAATGTATGCAGAAGATACTTGACAAGCATCCAACGGAAGATTCGGAATACTTATTGCCTATAATACGCGACCGAAATAACGAACGCCGACAGTACCGTAATATGCTACGCCTTGTGAACAACAACTTAAAGAAGATTTCAATATTAGCTGGATTACATACGAACCTTACAATGTATGTCAGCCGCCATTCATGGGCTAGTGCTGCCAAAGACCAGAATGTTCCCTTATCGGTCATCAGCGAAGGAATGGGACATGATTCGGAAAACACTACTTTGATTTATCTCGCTTCATTGGATACGTCAAGAGTTGATATGGCGAATGAATTGATATTGGGAAAATTGTAGAGGATTAGCAATAGGATTGTCAAGCAAAATGGGAGTTCTCTCCATAGGAGAGGGATGTACGACTGCAAAGTTAATGAAAAGAAAGCAAAGTCAAACACTTTTGGCTGAAAAAAAATCCTCGAATATAGCATAAAGCATAAAATGTTAAGCAAATTGGAGCTTAAGCAAGAAAAAACTGCTGATTCACAGTACTTTTTGCAGCAATCCCTCTCCTATGGAGAGAGGGTAAAAACTAATATTAGAAATCTATGATAGATATGGTTTGCATATTGAATTCACTAAAGGAACCTGACTTATAAGGTCTGACACCCTGGTGGTATGACTTCTGTCATGTGAATATTCAAAAAGCTATTAGTATACAAAACGGAATTTACAATAACTTAAAAACATATTCAGATGAAAATTAGAAATTTACTACACAGTTATTCAGCTAAACTTGTTACAGCTTTCATTGTGGCAAGTGTTACTGTGACAAGCTGTTCCGCTTCCCCAACAAATAAGATGGAGGATGATGACTTGACAATGCAAAAAGACTCTGTAATGCGCAAGGCTGTCGGTGATAGTATCTATACAATTCTCACCAATGCCAAGTCGGTTTCTGCGTCATTAAAGCTTAAGGCCAAAGACAACAAAACTGATTCTATTGTAAACGTGAAAGTCGCTAAGAATGACAAGTATGTCTTAAATTTCATCCTTTCTGCACCGTCTTATTATGAAAGTAACGATACGGTATTTGGAAAATATGTGCCGAACTTTACACTGAATTTTAAGGCTTCCAAGGGAAGGGCTTGTAGTGCGAACTTTGATTTCGGTCTTAGGAAGTGGAATATCAGTGATGCAAGCGGAAATGAAATCGTGAAATTTGATTTACCAACAAGTGATGTGCTAAGGTTTGCCAATCAACTTTTCCCTGATTGTGAATATTTTAATGTACTCTTAAATAGCCAACAAAAATGAAAAAGATTATATTGATATTTTTGGTTTGCATATCGTCCGTAGTCGCAAAAGCACAAACAATACATTGGCTTACATTCATAGATACGGAAGACCCCCAAGTTGGAGAATTAGACAAAACTGGACGGAGTGTATTATATGGGCGCTTCGTTAATGTGGTAAACGCCGCATTGCGTGACAAAGGGTATAAATCAAATATTCGCGACATTTACGATTCTGCTCTAACACCCGAGAAATGCAAGGCTGAAGTAGAAAATTTGGCTTGTGACGAAAATGATATCATTGTTTTCTATTATATTGGGCATGGTACACATGCGCAAGCAGAAAACAATCCATATCCTCAGATGCTTCTTGGATGTGATTTTAGTGAAGAACATAAGTTTATTCCTTTGAAATGGGTTCATGACGAACTAAAAACTAAAGGAGCAAGGCTTACATTATCTATAGGTATGTGTTGCAATGTTATTCAAACTGCTTCCGCCAAAAGGACACCTACATTTTCTGTTAATTACGGAAATGTTGAATTGACAAATACCGAACGAAATTCCATACAAAAAATGTTCCTTGGATATACAGGAGACTTCATACTTAGTTCTGCATCTGTTGGGCAATCGTCTGTTGGTGGAAGTACACCATTGGGAGATATGGATTTATTCACGGCCGTTCTCGTTACAATCTTTGGTGATATGGCGTATGAAGGTAATTTAGAGTGGAACTCTCTTTTCACCGAAGTGAAAGGAATCGTAAACTCTGTGACAGGAGGTAACCAAACACCGTTCTGGAATAATAATCTTGTTGCATCGGCTATGCCTCAAAAACGGCCTGTTAGTCCTGGTGAACAAAAACGTGTTGTAAGTACGCCAAATACACAAAACAACAATCCGGGCATAAGCACGACTAAAACAAGTGTAAACATTAATGATATGGCTTCAATGTGCAATTATTTATCTTCACATTTTGACTGTATGGTAGATAATAGTAATAGTCGAGGTGTAAGAAAAAACGAAGTTCAAATTATCAAACAACTTTTCAGTGATGATGCTATTGTAAAGATTATCCCCCAAGATGTAGATTCTCCTGTAGTTGACAAAGAGGCAATATCAGTATTCCTAACCAGAATCTCTACAAATGAGGGCAGTCTTCTGAAAGTTGTTCCTGTATCATATAAACATAGTGGACTAACTATTACCGAACTAACTGTGCGTGAGTGTTATAACAAGTAAAAACAGATTTATTCAATAGCAATATGACAAGATTTATCTTAGCAATTATTATTCTTTTTGCAAGCACAGTTTCATATGCACAGTCAAGCAAAAGTGACTTAATCGCACGCCGCGCTCAGCAAAAAGTAAAACAAATGACAGACTATGTAGCATATATGGCAAATAAAGAAAAGCCCATTGAGGATAGAAAAGAATATCGCATTGCGGCTCTAAACCTATTCATTGGTCATGGTGAACCATATATTGTCAATGGTGCTTCGCGCGAAGGTGTCTACATGCAAATTACATCAAAGTATCGTAAGAAGCCTACTCAAAGGTTGATGAAAGATTACTTTACAGGATTAATAAACATGAGATATTCAAAAGTCGTCATCGAGTCATCAGACATTGCCGATATTAAAGTTAGCGAATTGAAAAAGGTCGCTGACCATGAATATGAATGTACTTGTACATTTGTGCAAGCTTTCTGTGGTTATCGCGATGGAAAACCAGTATACAAAGACATAACTAAAAAGAGAGTTACATGTCGCATAATAGAGGAAGAAACCGTAAAAATTACAGATTCTGGTGATATTAAAACTGAATATGAGTATGTCGTTTTATTGGGTGATGTAGAAGCTTTGGAAACTATTTAAGTTTCGCCCTATTTATAGCGACCAAATTTTAAGAATTAAATGAAAAAATACATTCTTACTTTTGCTATTATCATTAGCGCAACTTTAGCATACGCGCAGCCGAACAATGAAAATGCGATGACCATACGAGCTGTACAGAAAGTCAAACAACTGGCAGATTACATCACATATATGGCAGACAAGGAGAAGCCGATAGAGGATAGAAAAGAATATCGCCAGGCTGCTTTAAATTTATTCATTGGCCAAGGGAAGTCATTTATAGTTAATGGAGCTCCACGAGAAGGCGTTTACATGTTAATTACATCAAAGCATCGTAAGAAGCCTGCTCAAAGGTTAATGAAAGATTACTTTACTGGATTGATAAACATTAGATATTCAAAAGTCGTTATCGAGTCATCAGAAATTGCCGATATTAAAGTTAGCGAATTGAAAAAGGTCGCTGACCATGAATATGAATGTACTTGTACAATATCTTCAGCATTCTATGGGTTTCATGATGGAAAGCCTATTTATAAAAAAATACCTCATAAACGAGTGACATGTCGTATATTTGAAGAGGGAACAGTAAAAGTTGCAGATTCTAGTGATATTGAAACAGGATATGAGTATGTAGTTTTACTTGGTGATGTAGAGGCTCTGGAAGCTATTTAGTCCAATCATAATGGCCTGATTAGAAACATCTATCAGGCTAAATTGAATATCTAATGTAATTGGAATCTATTAGTAAGGATAAAAATATGCCGGAGAAATACATCATATTATTAGGCGATGTTAGAGCTACGGATTATATGAACAAAATTAGAAATTAGAACATAAGCATTGGCATGAGAAATTTACTGATTATAGCATTTATGTGTATAAGTTCGGTCTGTAAGGCTCAATTTATAGGCAGCTTAATTAATGAAGAGCAGGAACGAGCAAGGATTAGTCTTGTTGACGAATTTATGAAAAGATTTAATGGTCTTCAAGACAGGCCTGATATCACAAAAGAGGTCGATGATTATGAGACAAAAAGGCTTTTGGCACTCTTTAATGGTAAACAGTTTAAATCAATAAATGACTCTACATTTAAAGCGGCAATTGAATTCATTGATGCAATCCAAAAAGACAGCACACAAATCAATTATACCGATACGACATGGATTGCAAAGGTGGATTGTCATGGTTTGTTTAAAAAGAAAGATGTGAACTTTACGTTATATATGTCTGTTGAGAATCGTAAGGATGATATGTATAAGTGGGTTATAAATAAGGCTGATGGAAAAATTTTCAGATTGCAACCAAGTTCTATATCTGATGATATTTTTATCAGTCCAGATGCTCATGAAACTAAATTTATGGGGCTTAAGCATATTACAACTGGAAAAGATGATTATATATCTCGCTATTTAAAGAGAGGTAAGAAAATTGATTTAACATCGGTATTTTTATCCTATGTATATAATGGACTTCTGGAGATAGATTATATTGAAGATGTGGAATTTATTTTCTTTCAAGTTCCCAATTATATTTTCAGCATAAAAGAATTTAATCGAGAAAGCTTTAATGACGGTTGGCTGATAAGTTCTTTTCAAAAAATGCCAGAAAATGAAAAGATGCTTATATACAATAATTTAAAATGATAGTCCTTATGAGAAGATTTGTTCTAATTATATTATGCAATCTGTTTTTATCGGGAATACATGCACAAAAATATTCAATTTCTAGCGTCCAAGAGTTAACAAACAGGATTGAGAATTGGGTGGTTTCCGATAGATATAAAGACAGAAAGGCCATTGAAAATTTGTGCAAAAGAGGTATGAGAATCTCTGATGATTTGGCTAAGCAATTAGCAAAGAGGAATGATGCCGTTCCAATGGAAACATATGAACTTGCAGATTATCTAAATTGGATTCAAAATGAAATGGACAAACGTCCCAAAAATTTTAAGATATCATTCAGTAACTATAGAAGAATTCCTGAAGAAAAATGGCCTTCCAACACAAAGGGTTTTGAACTTTACGCTTGTACAGTAAATACATATGGTACTCTAAACTATTCATGTGAAGATTTGATTCTTGTTAAGAAGGGTGTAATATATGGCATTGCTCCATACAAAGAAGACAAGAACCATAAAGTCCATATTGATTTTGATGATTTCATTAATGACTATGAAACGGTCGGTTTTTCATACAATTATGGAAAGCATTTCCCTGTAGGAGGCTCTTTAAATTATTCTTTTGAAGAAATACCTTTCATGTTAAGTGTTGACTTTGGGATAAATTTAGATGGGGACAAATATATTATTGACAAAGTGGAGATGCAAGATATATTAAATTATACAAGAGAGAAAAAAGTAGTTGACCCAAAATTTTTCTTGACTTTAACTCCACAGGTGTATTTCAAATATTTCGCCATAGGATGTGGCGTTGGCTTTCTCTATATGGATGGAACAGAAGAAACTGCAAATTATGCGTACACATCTAGTACAACATCAAGTGGCAATGTAAGCGTTACAGTTTCCGGTTCTGGCAGTCAAAGTGTAGCAGATAACTACATTATGCTTAAACCAATGATTCGTCCAGTTGCCAAAGGCTTTATTCCCCTATCTGATGAATTTTGGATTTCATTAAGTGTCGGCTATGATTTAATCTTTGGTTATAAAGAAAAGAATGGGTTAAGTTTTGGTCTTGGTATTCAATGGGAATTATAAAAACTAAGAATTATGATTTACAATAGCTTATACAGAAAATTTATACATATATTTTTTCTTTGCATAACTTTTACTTTGATTTCATGCGAAGATGATAATGTTGGAGAATTTTTTCTCACGGGAAATATAGAAAGTATGATTCCTGAAGATTCGTATGATTTAAGAAGAATCAATTCCGATGATGGGCAATATATAATATTCACGCCTGATTTGAACTCCAATTTTGAATATTGGGGATTGTCATTGGAACGGGTAGAATATTATATTGATAATGAACTATACGCAACAGAGCAAGTAGAACCATTTGAACTAATCCTAAATAAAAATGAAATGACAGTTGGTACTCATACTGTCAATGCAAAAATGACTATTGTTGGAGAAAAATGTGAAGATGTCGTTCTTGAAATGAATGACGATTTTTACATATCTGAAACAGGTATCGTGTCTGAGCGTCATGGAGATTTCTTTTTTGAATATAATTATGTGACAAAGGGAGAATACCTTGTTATAACTCCAGAATTACTTCTTAATCGTTCAACTGAAGGATGCGAAATAGATGAGGTTCGATATTATTTTGATGGCACATTAATTTCCACAGAATCCGTAGCTCCGTTTGCTTTAAACTATTTAGTAAACGAAGAAGCAGGAAGTAGCCATTCTATAGGTGTAACAATAGATTATCATGATAATGAAGATGATAATCTAACATATAACTGGTCTTATTCAAACTACACCATACGTGATGAAGATGATGCATTCATATTATGGGATATCAAGTCCAGCAGAAATGATTATGTTAATGGTGAAATTATCTCGCTAACGACAAGGCATTTTAAAGGTGATAATGTGAACGTTGATTTTGAAATTGAGTTTTATATAGACGGAAAATTGATAGGACACTCAACTTCATTCCCATATACATTGGACTACACTTTGTCTGATTTAAAAATTGGTACACATACAATTACAGGAAAGACTATATCAAAATATAAGGATTATACTACGTCAGGGTCTTCTGATAAAACCATTATTATTACGAAGTAAAAATGAAACATTATTCACGTAGCTGCATATTCTGCATTTTTTCTTTCTTGCTTTTTGTAAATTGCAATGCGCAAAGCAAGCAAGTGGAAGATATAAATGACGATAGTAAATCTGTAATCTCAAAAAGTTACATAGATATAATTGAAAAAACAGACTCTATTGTGTGGTATCTTCTAGACCCCATGTGTGAAGTTGACACAACTGCAATGCAATTACAAGGTTATGGAGAAATACTATTAATGCAAACAGATACTGTACTTGATAGATGTAATGCTTTAAGAAGCACTCTTCTTTATTCTGGCTCGTTCAAAAAATCCGACATAGCAAAAGAAAGCACATTTTTGCCAGATATTGCAATTCGTTTCTTTTCGACTGATAGCGTAGTAACATTTTCATACTCGTTTTATTGTGATTTATGCCATTTTGAGCGCGATGGAAAATATCAAGAAATTGATGGAGAAATGATTAGAAAGTCAATAATAACAATGGCGTCAGAAGTATTCCCTAACGACCGTTATATCCGGAATCTGAAAAGAAAAGAGAAATGAAGATAAATAGAATAATTTTAATATTACCGTTTTTAATTTGTTCCATTCATTTTTATGGTCAAACTATGCATTCCATCTTATTTACCAACATGGAGGAACAAGGGCGTGAGTTAGATAGAACCGCAGAAATGAAACAGATGACAGAATTTTGCATTTCAATAGCTGATGCCTTAAACTATAAACATAACCTACGCTGTCATAGTGGTGCTGAATTCACCTCAAAAATGTTAGAGAAAGAAATTGCCTCATTAAATGTACAGGAAAACGATGTAGTTATATTCTATTATGCAGGACATGGATGTAATTGGGATGATGACGATTGGCCGCACATGGCATTCTTGGATAAGCAGTATTGGGAAACTACGACATTCAATAAATTAAAAGCCGTAAGTAAAAAGGCTAAATTATTATTATGCATTGCTAGTTGTTGCAATATGGACTCTGAGGGTCGCAGGAAAGAAAGGGCGCAATATGCACCCATAGACAAAGAAAAAGCAAGAAAATTATTCCTAGGCTTTAGCGGAAAAAAAGCAATTATAGCCTCTTCCAGTATTCGTGGCCAATATACTTATAGTTGGTCTTCTGGAACTATGCTTGGGTCTATATATACAATAAGTCTTCGTAAAACTATAAATGAAGCATTAAGCGGAATATCCAATATAGGACTTACTTGGAATGAAATATTTGAGGCAACTAAGCAACAAACACTAGCTTACACAAATAATAGACAACTGCCCCAATACGTTATTGAAAATAATTCCTCTCAAAATATAGCAATAACTCCTTTGCCAAGTCAGAAAACAAAAAATGCACAAGCTAAGATTGATAAAATCTGGTTGGAAAAGAACATCAAGCACAATGGGGTTAATTGTTTAGAAATCCATTTAAGGCTTAACACGCACTTTATGGAGCAGTCAGGCGGTAGAGTTGTAGCCCTATTTGAAAGTCCTAAAGGATATATGCTTAAAGACACGAATAATAACTATTGTACGAATGATGGACAAGTTTCAGTAGGAACGGATTTTGGTTCTCATTATGAGCATGCAATATACCCTGATGTCACCTTAATTATTCCAAACGATGAAATTCATGCAACAAAAAGGAATTATACCTGTTACATAAAATTGGGAGTATATGATTATTCTCAAAATAAATATATTTATTTTAGTGATTATGTGACAATAGAGAAAATTTGAATACCAATGTCAATCATCAAGAATGGAACAACAAAGCATTTTTCGACCTAATCAATACAAGACTTAATTCTACATCTATTTCTTTCTATTGAGCAATCGGTTAGCAACACACCCACTAACCGCAAGTATTCAATAATCTTCTAGTAATCCTGACATAGAAACAAATAGCGACTGTAACTATAAATTAAAAGGTTACAGTCGCTATTACTTTATTGTATATGTTGCAATTGTAAGAAGGCGATAATTATCTAATATTATCGAGTATAAAAGAATATCATTCTCCTTTGACTATTCGGCAGTCACAAACAATGTTCGTATAAGTTCTTATAAATCACCTCCGTTGTGTCTGCCTTGTTACTATTCTGTTGTCTTATTTATCTTATATTCTGTATATCAATATTTTATGTTGATATATAAAGAAAGTCCACCACTATTTCTTCACCCTGGCTCCTGACGACAAGTACATCAAATACACCATGGACAAAGCCATGTATCTGGTTGATGAGACAGGTCTTGCCCAGTACAACACGTTGAAGGAGAAAGGCTTCTATTCCAATATCATGGGTACGAGTGCCGTGTTCAGCATCTTCTGCGACAGCATCAACTTCGACAAAGAGAAGATGGAGTTCACCTACTATGGCCGCCAGCGTATTGAGAGACGAACAAGCATCCTTACCCGAGAACTTGTCACGGCAGGACAGCTCAAACGTGTTCCCAGGACGGACAACAACCCTCATGGCCTGCTCATCACCAACTGGAGAACGCTTCTCAATAAGGATATAGAACAGAAAACCAAATTGACGTACTGATTATGGGATGGAAGAAAATGCTCGTCGGAGAAAAGATGCCTGACAAGGATGATCCAAAGTACCGCCAGAGGTATGAGGAAGAAGTCAAGGCCGGTCGCAAGTTCGCACGCACTCTCAAACTTGATGTGTTAGCCATCAAGGTGCAGCAGTTTGCCAACAACCACAAACGACTGTTCCTTGCCCTTGTCTTTGGGTTTATCCTGCTCAGTTTCGGATTCAACATCTATAGGATGGTCGTGGTGTACAATCATCAGCAGTCCACACAGAGTGCCACGGAGAGGCAGGAGCAGCTGATGCGGCAGAGACGCAAGAAGGTCAATACAGTCATCAGCAATGCCCACACCATACTGCCAGTCATGAACAGAGATAATCAAAAGAACAATAACCAAAATACAGAAAACAATGGATGCACTGAAGAAGATTAACTGGAAGCAGCCTAAGTATATGATTCCGCTTATCATCTACTTCCCCCTGCTGTTCGTCGGTTACTTTGTCATAGAACTTTTCCACACGGAGAAGGCAGAGATTCCTGATGGTCTTGCAACGACCGAGTACCTCAACCCTGACCTGCCTGAGGCAAAGATGAAGGGCGATGGCATTGGCAACAAGTATGAGAGTATGCTCAAATCATACGGAAAGATAGACGATTATTCAGCATTAGGAAACATTGAACGCAATGAAGAAGACACCCGTGAAGAGTACGAATCCAAGTACACCGATGAAGAACGTGAGCAACTCGAAGCACAGGAAGCCGCGAAGCTCGCTGAGATGCAGAGACAGTTACAGGAGAGCGCACAGAAAGGTCAGGAAATCGCCCAAGGAGGTTCACCATCCGAGGAAGACCGCATAGCACGCAGCAAGCAACGTGAACAGGAAGCCATGGATGAGCTCAACCGCGCTATTGCCCAGGCAAGGCTCCAAGCGCAGCAATCCATGATGCCTGCCGCAACTGACACTGCTGATGCCGGACAAAGAGAAGGAAAGGTTGAAGCCTCTGACAGGAAGAGAACTGATGATGATGAGCCGCAGGAAGTTGTCAAGAAGGTGAAGGTCACCTCCGACTACTTCAACACCCTCTGTGACAACGACAAGGAAACCAGCCTTATCAAGGCTATCATTGACGAGAACATCAAGGCTGTTGATGGGTCAAGAGTCAGGCTCCGTCTGCTTGACGACATCGAAATCAATGATGTTGTCGTGCCCAAAGGCACATACCTATATGCTACGATGAGTGGATTCGGTTCACAGCGTGTGAAGGGCAATGTGCAGAGCATCATGGTTGACGATGACATCGTCAAGGTCAGTCTTGCCCTCTATGACACTGATGGACTGGAAGGTCTTTACGTACCGAGCAGTCAGTTCCGTGAAACCACGAAGGATGTGGGCAGCGGTGCATTGAGCAATACCTCCAGTCTCACCAACAGCTCCACCACGTCAGGCAACAGCCTCGCCACTTGGGGAGCGCAGACCATCACCAATGCCGTGCAGAAAACCAGCAATGCTATCAGCAAAGCCATCAAGAAGAATAACGCCAAGCTGAAATACGGCACGTTCGTGTACCTGATCAACTCCCGTTCAAATAAAAAGGACAAATAACTCCGAGCATAAACAAAAGATCAAATGAATATGAAGACTATCAAAAGAATTGGCGCATTAGCCGTATGCGCTCTGTCAGCCCTCCCCTCTTTGGCTCAGCAGACCTATCAGGAGATGGAGCAGCTCACCATCAATGAGAATGTCACCACAGTCATCACTGCTTCAGAGCCTGTACGCTTCGTTGACATCTCTACGGATGCCGTCGTTGGCGACCAGCCCATCAACAACACCATCAGGCTCAAACCGAAGGAAGGGGCTGACGTACATGCCGATGGAGACATCCTTGCCATTGTTACCATAGTGACCGAGCGTTACCGCACCCAGTATGCGCTCATCTACACTACACGTCTGCAAGAGGCAGTCACCGACAAGCAGATACAGCCATACGAGATGATTCCATATCACAACCCATCCGTCTCTATGAGCACTGAGGAAATGACCAAATACGCCCGAAAGATATGGAACTCCCCGGCGAGAATACGGAACGTGAGCACACGGCAGCATCGGATGACCATGCATCTCAACAACATCTATTCCGTAGGCGAATACTTCTTCCTTGATTTCAGCATCGACAACCGAACCAACATCCGCTTCGACATCGATGAGATACGTGTCAAGCTCAATGACAAGAAGATGTCCAAAGCCACCAATGCGCAGATGGTTGAACTGAATCCTGCCATGATGCTTGACCAGTCAAGAAGCTTCAAATATGGCTACCGCAACGTCATTGTCCTGAAGAAGATGACCTTCCCCAATGACAAGGTGCTGACCATTGAGATTTCCGAGAAGCAGATTAGCGGACGTACTATCTGCTTAGATATTGATTATGAGGATGTGCTCTATGCAGACTCGTTCAATTCATGCTTAATGATGGAGGAATAGAACTATGAAGAGATACATATTGTCATTGATGATTGGGTTATGCTTGACAGTCGCAACCTTTGCCCAAAGTCATAGTGACCGCATCTCAGTTGGTGTTGGAGCTTTGTATGAGCGAGGTCTTGACGCAACACTCTCCTGGGAGCATGAAACCCGTTACCACAATGCCTGGGAGTACTTCTTCAATGCCTACCTGAAATGGGATGAATGTGCTTCCTGCGGACATGTCTGCCCAGAGTCATTCTGGAACAACTACCGCACATGGGGCATCGGTGCAGCCTACAAGCCCTGCGTCACAAGAAGTCGCAACAATTACGGCAACCTACGTATCGGAGCCAGTGCAGGCAGCAATACTGACAAGTTCGTCGGCGGTATTCATGTGGGCTATGAACATAACTTCGCCCTCCGTCATGGTTGGGGATTGTTTGTGCAAGCCAAGTGTGACCTTACGCTCCCCAAGCGAGAAGACCTGTTCAGAACAGGCATAGTGATAGGATTCAAGATACCAACCATAAAGAAATAACAGCGATGAAGATTATCCATTTCATGTTTACTGCCGTCATAGCAGCTGTTTTCGCCTCATGTGACGAGCACATGGACTTTCCTGATACAGCGATGAAGATAGGTGACATTGTCTGCACTGACGGTGCAATTGTCCGCTATGAGGATGTTGATTCGTTACACAAGACACCGATTGCCGTTGTCTTCTACGTAAACCACAACGAGGATGTGGAAGGAAATGGCTACGCAGTTTATCTTGACGATTTTGCCACCTTAGCCTATTCAGACTCTCTCGGCATCACACATAAAACATCCGCAGACCTTATGGCCTACGACGGTAATAGCAACACCCACGCCATGTATTCCACTGGCACTTCACCTGCTGCAAGTATGGTCATTGATATGTGGGCATACCGGCAGAGTGCCTATATCCCCTCTGTGGCACAGATGCGTCTGCTCTTTAGTGTCAAGAAGTCTGTCAACCCGCTGATTGAAAAGTGTGGAGGGACACCGATACCTGATGACGCAGACCTCTGCTGGCATTGGACATCGACAGAGGTACAGGGGCAGGAAACAGCCAAAGCATGGCTCTATTCTCTTGGAAGTGGTTCTATACAGGAAACACCCAAAATACAGCCACATAAGATACGCCCGATTATCACATTAAATAATTGAATACAAGCTTGTAATATCATAATAATTCATCTTAATGTTTAACTTCAAAATTTCAAGCAATGAAAAAAAAACTCTTTCTTATGTTTGGACTTGGAGCCATGCTCCTCACGTCCTGTGACCAAGACATCGTGAATGAAATCTATCTGCCTGGTGGCGGTGGTTCGGTGGTTGTGACCGATAGCACATCGTCCAAAGAGTTGCAGGTGTTCACCAACCTGGAGATGATGCGTCCTGCCGTTTCCACGAGAGCCGTGGACAACCAGTGGGAAGCCAATGACATGATTGGTATCTCCTCGACAGGGATGATGGAAAACATGAAGTTCACGCGAAGCGGCAATACCAACCAGTTTATAGGTGCAAGCCCAGTATGGTTTAGGGGCACCGACACTCACACGTTCAATGCCTATTATCCCTACAATGCCAATCCTGTCAATGACCTGATTGAGTTTCAGGTGCCAGAGTCTGCTGTTCAGAGAGAGCAGAAAGTCAACGACTTTTTGTTTGCTACTGGTACAGGCTCTTATACCAGACCCAACCTTACACTCAACTTCACTCACCAGATGGCACGTGTCATCATCAAAATCTACCCATCGCTCGAGAATGATTTTACAGCCGATGAACTTTCCAGCAGCATCCTCACATTTGAGCACTACTATGATAGTGGAACCTTCAATATTAAAACTGGAAAGGTTGAATGTAGTGATGAGACTGTGACCACCTATTACTTCGGCGAAGCTAAAAGCGACCATATAGAATACATGCTTTATGTTCCAACCCAGATTGTGCCTGACATGGCATTGGATCTTGAGAATGGTGAACATTTCACATTCCTTACCGAGGGCAAATGGGAAGCCGGTCATTCCTACAGCTATTCTCTGAAACCTATCCGTAATAAGTTACAGGTAATCTCAACATCCATCACTCCATGGACAGTTGAGACAGAAGAAACTTATGAAGGTTACGAATAAAGCTCAAAAAGAGGACTGGAGGGTGTCTTAACGGCATCCTTCATCCTTTTGTTATCAATCACGAAACATTATCGTAAAGTAAATGGAAGAAAGCAAAGAGTTACAGGGATTTTATAAGATATTCAGGGCTGTAGTGTATATCTCGCTGCTGATGGAGTTCTTTGCCTATGCGTTGGAACCAGAACAGCTGGACTTCCTTGGTGGGTTGGTTACAGACATCCATACACGTATCAAACGCTGGATGATATACCATGACGGCAACCTTGTCTGGAGCAAGATAGCCACCATACTGCTTATCTGTATCACCAGCATTGGTACGCGCAACAAGAAACATCTGGAGTTCGATGCTCGCAGACAGGTCTTATATCCTTTAGTCGGCGGACTCTTTGTTACTATAGTGTCCATTTGGCTCTTCGGTCATCGGATGGACACACGGTTCTACACCATCACGCTGAACATCTGGCTTTATATGGCAGCCTCTATCTTAGGTACAGTCTGTATTCATGTGGCTCTTGACAATATCTCCAAATTCCTAAAGGAAGGTTTGCTGAAAGACCGCTTCAACTTTGAGAACGAGAGCTTCGAGCAATGTCAGGAACTGCAGGAGAACAAGTACAGCGTGAATATCCCCATGAGGTACTACTACAAGGGCAAGTTCCGCAAGGGATGGGTGAACATTGTCAATCCGTTCCGTGGCACATGGGTCGTGGGTACACCAGGTTCTGGTAAGACATTCTCCATCATCGAGCCGTTCATCCGTCAGCACAGCAGGAAAGGTTTTGCCATGGTGGTGTACGACTACAAGTTTCCCACACTTGCACAGAAGCTCTACTACCACTACAAAATCAACCAGAAGGCTGGTAACCTACCTGAAGGATGCAAGTTCAACATCATCAACTTTGTCGATGTGGAATATTCCAGACGTGTGAATCCTATCCAGCAGAAATACATTGGAAACCTTGCTGCTGCCAGTGAGACGGCAGAAACGCTCTTGGAGTCATTGCAGAAGGGCAAGAAAGAAGGTGGAGGTGGCAGTGACCAGTTCTTCCAGACCTCTGCTGTCAACTTTCTTGCTGCTTGCATCTATTTCTTCGTAAACTATAAGAAAGTGCCATACGACAAGGATGGCAATGCCCTTTTTGCCGAGATGACCACCGACCCCAAGACTTTCATTCAGAAGCCAACAGGACGTGTCTTTGACAATACAGGCAGGGAGGTGGAAGCAGCCTATTGGCTTGGCAAATATAGCGACATGCCCCATATCCTTTCGTTCCTCAACCAAGACTACAAGGTTATCTTTGAGGTTTTGGAGACAGACCCCGAGGTCGCCCCATTGCTTGGTCCGTTCCAGACGGCAATGAAGAACAATGCCATGGAGCAGTTGGAAGGTATGATTGGCACCCTACGTGTCTATACCTCTCGTCTCGCTACCAAGGAGAGCTATTGGATATTCCACAAGGACGGTGATGATTTCGATTTGAAGGTCAGCGACCCAAAGAATCCCAGTTACCTGCTCATTGCCAATGACCCCGAGATGGAGAGCATCATCGGAGCCCTCAATGCCCTTATCCTTAACCGCCTTGTTACACGAGTCAACACTGGGCAGGGCAAGAACGTACCTGTCAGCATCATCGTCGATGAGTTGCCGACCCTGTATTTCCATAAGATAGACCGTCTGATTGGTACAGCTCGAAGCAACAAGGTCAGTGTGGCATTAGGTTTTCAGGAACTTCCGCAGCTTGAATCCGACTATGGCAAGGTGGGTATGCAGAAGGTCATCACTACTGTTGGTAATGTGGTGAGCGGTTCTGCAAGAGCAAAGGAAACTTTGGAATGGCTCAGCAACGACATCTTCGGTAAGGTGGTGCAGCTCAAAAAGGGTGTTACTATCGACAGGGACAAGACCTCCATCAATCTCAATGAGAACATGGACAGCCTTGTTCCTGCAAGCAAAATCTCCGATATGCCGACAGGCTGGATATGTGGTCAGGCTGCACGTGACTTCATCAAGACCAAGACAGGTCGTGGTGACAGCATGAACATCCAGGAGTCAGCAGAGTTCCAGACCTCGAAATTCTATTGCAAGACAGACTTCGACATGAAGGAAATTGCCAAGGAAGAGGCTGACTACGAGCATTACAAGATACCCAAGTTCTACACCTTCCCGTCGAAAGATGCCAAGGAGCGCATCCTATACCAGAATTTCGTAAGCGTCAATGCTGATGTCAAAGAAATGATAAAGACCATCTTGATGTTTAAGGTAAAGACTTAGTAAATAACGAAAAACGATTAGATATGAAGAAGATATTCATGATTGCGGCTACCCATGCATTAGCCATACCGAGCTTTGCCCAGACCGGTTCGGAAGCATTATCGGGTGCATCGGACGGCATCTACAGTTACCTGCCGTTCGTTCAAGGTCTGTGTTATGTCATTGCAGCACTTATTGCCATTATTGGCGCAACATCCATCTACATGGCAATGCAGACATCACCGCAGCAGGTTTCAAAGCGAATAACAATGAGTGTTGGCAGTTGCCTTTGTTTTGTCTGCATGGCTATCTCCTTGCCTCAGTTCTTTTGCTATGAACCGTATTCTGTAGGCAACGGTTCTGATTTAGCCTTAAACGGAGCAGGAGGGTCATCCAATGGCTTCCTAACCACGGACAAAGGAGGAATTTCCCAAAGTGGCATCAACACAACCATTCCTCCATTGTCTGATAAGACAGGCAACTGGATTACCTTCCCTCCAGGCTCGAATATGGACATTGCCAACAATCTCATGGACATCTACAACCACATGGGTTCTGGAGTCACTGGTACTTATGGGCGTACACTTGATTACATCAATGAAGAGTTCCGTCTTGGGAACATCTCTAAAAACATGTACGACCAGATGATTGCAATGGCAGGCAGTCTTCCTCACAACTAAGACACGTAAAATACATAATGAGACTAAAGACTATCAGTATTATCGCTCTGATTTCAACAAGTTTATCAGTCAATGCACAATCCCAGAAGTCCTCCGAGAGTAACGATGCTGCATCGAATGCACTTTTCGAACTTCCCCCTTTCGAACGTGCAGTTTGCTGTATCAGGTTCTATGAAGGGCTACACCGCAAGAAGGATTATCCCTATGTCGGATATGGTCACAAACTACGTCCAGGAGAGAGATACTCCTCCAATATGACTGCACGGGAAGCGGAAGAGCTGCTGCGGAAAGACCTCAGAGAACTCTGTGCCATGTTCCGCTCATACGGACAGGATTCTCTGCTTCTTGCTTCGTTAGCTTACAACATCGGTCCTTATAAAGTCCTTGGCTGCAAGGGCAGATACCCGAAGAGTACCATCTTAAAGAAGTTGGAAGCCGGTGACCGAAATATCAGAGACGACTACGTAAAGTATTGCCGTTGGAAGGGCAAAAGAGTTCCCTCCATCGAGCGGCGACGCTATATCGAACTCATGTTACTTTTTACTCCTTGACTTACTATTACCCACTGGTTGATACTCTTTGGAAGCATCTGCCAATGGGTATTTCTTCATATACAACAGATAATCTCATAGTGCTCTTTTAATAAGCAACCCACAGCATATTGTATCATTCTTCTTCAGAATTGATAACAACTATTTGTACATTGGGGTTTAAAAGGAAGGCTTTTGTCTCCTTCCCATTGGTGATTAAGCAAAGCCCATAATCCCAAGGAATTTCTTCTTGTTTAATCTTATAATTGGTTATTATGTCGGTTGCTGACATTTGAAGCGAACCTTTTGGATGGCTATGCCAATCTCCGATATAATCTAACACATTAGATGTCTTTTTAACAACTTTGTTATATTCATTTCTCCACCCTTTCCTTCCTAATGATATTTGGGTTGTTTGCTGAAGAGAATCCTCAGGAACAAAATGATGAAGAACATATATTCTTTTGTATGTCCTATCTATATTTCCCATCATATATCCACCAACCTCTTTCTTAGTCTTTCGAGCATATCGATATATTGAGTTTAGTATATCAACAGGAATCCTAACCACCCATTCCGAATCTCCCTCGCACTTGATAGAAACAAATTGTGGTATTTCAAACATATCTGTAAAAACTTGGCCAATATAGTCTATGTCGGTAAAAGAAAGATATGCCGTATTGTTTTGTTTCCCCTCAAACATATTACGAATAATATTTGAGGCAATTGCCGTATGAGTTGAAATAATGTCATCACTTAAAATCATTGTATTAGAATGACATCCTTCGCCAATTCTAACCAAATCATGGTTATATCTTGCTTCTTGACATATCCATTGGTTCAGATCTTCATTCTCGACCGCCAAACTTGCAAGATACATATAATAATCAGAAAGCAAATTTGTAGTATCACTTCTCTGATATAACAGACCAAGTTTACCTGCGTCAGATAACGAAAACCGGACACAAGGAATTGTTGTATTTTGCATTAACTGATCTACTAATCTGAATACGGAAGCAGAAGCGGTCGCATCAATTATTAATTCGTATTTGGATAAATCTTGCTTAGGTAGCCAACTCATAATGTCGACATCTTTAATTGTTACCCTTCTGAAATCAACAAACATATTGTCAAGTTCTTCCTTTAAGGCTTCCACTTTCTTTTGAAACAAGTGCTTATTAAGCAGTGCATGACGACATACATTATGAGGTTGCATATAATCATTGTCGCATATCGTGATTTTATACAATCCGCTTCTGTATAAATGAGTAGCCAGCTTGCTGCCAACTGCACCGCATCCCAAAATAAGAATATTCTTATTGGATATTGACATAGGCGTATTAGCCAAATATTTTGCCAAGTCCACTGTTGCTAAATCAAATATATTAACATTCTTGACATAACCTTGTTCGTTATATGCAATTAGTTCGTTCTTTTCAACAAGAAAGGCAAGATAATCAAATCGAGTACTCTTTCCAAGAATTTTTAGGGGGCGGGGAAAGGCAAACTGGATAATAATCCTACTGCACTCTTGATTACACATCAGAGCCTTATCAACTATATCAAAGTCCAACTTAAAACCATTATTGTCAATAAATTCATATAGTTCTTTAATGTTGTTAGGGTATTTTATAAACCACGATTTACATATTTCAAATGAAGGCTTCGTAAGAAGGATGCCAATTTGACTACCTTTCTGATTTTGGATTTTGTCAAGTATATCACATTTATACACGTTTTTCTCAATTTCTATAACATTATAGCAAAAAGTAGCCGCAACATTACACTCTTCAATAAAAGAATCCTCATATGGCACTTTAAAGATGACAGTATCTGATTTCGTTGTCCTGAATGGCTCAAAGAAATCTTCTCCATTAATCTTAATTAGACTACCTGCAGCGGCATCTTCATACCACTTTGTTATCAGTTTGATAAAGTCTGTAAAATTATGTTCGGCATACCAATCTCTAAAATCTTCCCGGCAAAGACAAATTGTCGGGGGCATATTATCTACAGGGATGTTAATATGCGGAAAGTGTTCATATGGAAAATTAGTCCTGTCCGGATAGACTTTGAGGTCTGATTCCTCTATGTCATTCCCGCACACCTCTATAAGAATAGGTTCATGCTGTTTTAAGTCAGAATTAGATCCAACAGGCACGCATACTTTGGAGCAGATGCCTAAGTTCCCATTAGGCATCTGCACAAATGTATATATCTCTTTATAGAAGTAATGCTTCACCAAACAAATTGAATCAATTATTTTTTGCTCAATTTTATCGTAAGCCAGTTTGACATATTGATCCGAATATCTATCCATAGAGATGCTCTCGTTTTCCAATCGAAGATGATTTTGATTCTTGTTTCTTCGTATTACTTCCGTCATCAAACCATATGCCATCGCTTTTTATCTCGAAGATAACAGGTTCCTGCTTTTCATTTTCCTCTGTACATTTGAAATAATCGTCGTCATCATCCAATTTCTGGATATAGCGATTTTTGGCCTTTTGACAGGGTGGGTTATCATTGTTTTTCTTTATTGTTTTGGACGAACTTACTATATAGCCATTACCCACTCTATTATCAAGGAAGTTCAAAGAAGATTCTTCTGGTTCACTATCTCTATCATCTGCAAAAAAAGTATAGCTGCAATGATGAGGTGCTTCAAATAGGTTCCATTCAAGATTCTTTTTGTCCGATGTTTTTTCTTGTATTTTTTTCCAAACACGCCATTCAGCATCTCCACCAAAGAACAATTTTCCTGCATCTTTGGAACCATCTGCATCTATACGTATCTGCATGACAATGCTTGTCTCATTTCTGGAATCCCCTTCAATTGAGTTCCTGAATGGTGAATGAATGAAGAACCTGTATTTAGTACGCTCCTTACCATCCATTTTACAGATTTCATCACCTGCCGCAGATATACATTCGTCAGGAATTCCGTTCAAGTCATCTACATCCGAATAACCAATTATTCTGATTCTATTGCCAGGCTTATTTTTTGTCGAATCATTATTTTTCCATAATTTCATTCTTCTTTCAGCCTCTTTCTTAAACGATTTTGCATCTTCTGATAAGTCATCCTCGTGTTCAGTGAAGACCCTGGGAGAATACCATAATTCGCCAATAAGGATTAGTTTCGAATCTTTTTCTGCTTTTGTAGGTTCTACTGTCTCTGGATTTTTATTTAAGAAGAATTTCTTTGCAAATCCAAGGCAATGATCCTGGTCTGGATGAGTTAATAAAAACGCATTTAGATACGGAAGACCTTTTTCCTTTGTCTTTAACTTGTTGGTAAGAAGATCGTTTATAACATCATAGTCATCATCATCTTCTTCTGCTTCTGAACGGAACTTACAATCAATAAGCATGCTGGCACCATCTGAAAATTCAATCAAATTAGTGTCTCCGTTTTTTACGGGGTAGAATGTTATTTTAGTGTTACTCATATCTACTTATATATGTGTTAAACAATTCATTAGCATATTCATTGGCAATATTTTTATACATGACAGCATTATACAACAATGCACCTATCGAGATTAGTGTTGCAATTTCAGGACAGGTCATGTCCAAATTACAATGCAAAGTTGATATACAACATAAAATGGATATGAAGAACGTGATAGTCATACCTCCAATCATATTTCTACACTGTCCATAGCGTCGATTTTTTCTGTTGTACATGTCATCGTTAGCCTTTTGAACTTCTTTCTTGATAATATCAACAGCTGAAGCAATTGACCTTACAGCCTTAAAACGATCATTTTTCTCTTGTCTTGCCGACAAAAGAGTGATATCATATTGTTTTTTAACAAAGCTTCTTATCTTATCAGCAACGATTTCATTTCCGAAAGAATCGCCATGCAAGAGATATCTCGTGGTAGGAAATTTCTCTCTATTTCTCCCAAAATATAAAGTTTCAACAAGATATTTGGATAATCGCTGAACAAATGTTGATAATACAACAATAGATACAAGCGCCCCGATAGTGACAAGAGCATTTTTAGCTATTGGCGGCAGGCATTCAATAAAACCTGCACACTTCAACCAGTCAATTAAAGGCCATGAAGCCAAAATACATATAGAAATACAACATATTGTAGGCACATAAACTGCAAACAATTCGTATTTGTCAAATTTATCAAATATACCCATCTTCTTTTCTATCGGAAATTATAGGTTATCAAAAGTAACATGTTTGTTGACATTAAATGTCTCACCATCAATGCGGTCTTCGTTCTTTTTCAGAAAGCCTGCCCAAATTGTTTCCAACTGCTGAGCATCTTCCTGTGAAAGCAGACGACCAGAATGACCACCTGTCCAGTCGAAAGACGGGATGGCCTTCTGTAGTTTTTCCGTTCTAACCATAGGAGCCTCTTCTGGATTAAGGATGACATTCGGAAGCATATCCATGTAGAAAACGCGTCTGCCTTTGCCACTCCAGTCTTCAGCCTCGTAGGGATGAGAGTTAAAGACTCCACTCATCACGATACCCGTATTGCCTTCGCCGACTCTTACAAGGTAGAATCTGTCACTACATTTAGCCTTCTCGTGTTCCCATACGCTCCAGTTGAAGTCTTCTATGTACATTTTTGTGATGTTCTGAATATGGTCTTCAAGCGAGACGCTCGATATATCAGGATTCCACATCAGAATGAATGTCTGCTGCGTCTCGTCAAATCCACTTCCAGGATAGGTTGGTTTATAGTGCAAGTCATCAGGTTGCAAATGACGTGCTCTATCCATCATTTCGTGAACCATATCTACTGTCAGTTCTCCCTTCCTGAAGTATTGTAACTCATCAAGTTGTGAAAACACATCTTCGGGAAGAACCTTTCCGGCCTCTCGGAAAGGAATGAATGTGGGGGCTATCTTTTCATTGTCGAAATCCATTATGGCTAATAATTTTGCTTCCGAGACATAGCCGAACTCGTTCACCTCTCCATCCTGGATACAAATCAAAGATAATGACAATGCGTCTTGTTCTTCGCCAGTAGGCGAGGCAATGGCCATACTCGAAGGTGTTCCGTCATTATTTTCACAGAAACATTGCATTCTACAAAGGTATTGCAACATTCTCTCGGCCTTCTCTTTGTCGTATTCGCCGGTAAGTGGGATTTCAAATCCATCAAAGAACTTCGGCCCCAGGCAGAAGTGACTGAATAGGCCATACATCACAATGTGCTGTCCACTGCGATTGATTAAGGCACGCGTCATCCCAAAGCTCGACTCATGCTGGCTTTCTATCCATTCATCGTTGAATATCTCAAACGGGTCAGTGATTTCTGCATCTTCGTCATCTTCAAGGTATGCTTTATCGCCAGTCAGTTCCATCAAGGCACTGACCGTATTGGCAAACAATTGGTAGTCTGCCGTTGAAGAGAATGTGCACACACGCACTTCCAGTCCATTATCCTCCTTATTCACTTCAATGCCCCGTATAGTTCTATGCGGGTTTCCGAACTTGACAGAAGGGTAATCGTCTGATGTTACCACAATATCTTCTCCCTTCTCGACCAAATGCTTCAGGAAGACATCTGGCTGGAGTCTATTCTCTGTTCTGATTGTTACACAAACGCTCATGGCTATATGATTTAATCGTTATTATTTTCTTTGCTGTTCATCAGCACCTTCCAGAAGCTGATGGGTAGATATACGTTCTCGAATGCTGCCGCCTCCTTGAACATCGGGGCAATCTCTTCTGGCGTATAACCTGCTATGCCGCAACCTATGGGAGTTACCATAAACTTCAGCTCTGGATGCTCCATAGCATAACGAGTGAATCGACGTATGGCAAGCATGGTATTGTGTTCACCTTCCATGGTAGGAATAGCATACGACTGCCCTTGCATACCTTCGCCGTTTCCCCATTCTGCACCAAATTCGTTGTAAGCGACACGGGCAGCACCTCCGTGGTGCATCCCCAAAGCATTGCTTCCAAAAACGAACACCTCGTTTGGTGCTAACGAGTAGATTTCAGATGGAATAATGCGTGTTGGTAAAGTTCCTGCATTTCCACCTGTCATCCAATAGAGTTCTTCGTCCGTGTAGATGTTTTCCTTCTTCATCTTACAGCAATTTAAAAATGAAACTGTCATTCAACGTCCTGCGACGATATGTTACGAATGCAAAATTAAAACATGATGATGCATTCTATCTGCACAGACAGAAAAACATTTTCTCATGCAAAAATACATAAAAAGTGGCAGACTATTGACTTATTCGTCTATTTTTTGGCTTTACACGAGAAATTTCTATCTATAAAGTCTGTTTTTAGAAGAAAATACCTTAATTTTGCAACATAAATTATTTTATAAACAAGTATAAAATGGAGAAACAACCTCTCAATCGGATTAAAGTTATGCTCGCGGAGCGCATGCTGACAAACAAGGAACTGGCAGAAATGTTGGGCAAAGACCCTGCCACTATCTCCAAATGGGTAACAAACACATCCCAGCCTACCTTGGAGAATTTGATAGAGATTGCTCGTTGTCTCAAATGCGACATGAACGATCTCGTCAGACTCGATGATGTAGTGCCAATAAAGAATACCAAGCAATCCTAAATACAAGACGCTATGCCAACAAACAAGAATGCCCAGCTTCGCTATGAGATACTTGACCGCTGCTTCAGCGACTTTCATCACAAATACTTTATCGAAGATCTCCTTGATAAAATAAATGATGCTCTCATGGACATGTACGGAACACAAATCAGCATCCGTCAGATTCGTGAAGACATCAAGTACATGAAGGATAGAGTAACGTACAATGCTCCAATAGTAGCTTATCCGTGTGAAGGACGCAAATGCTACTATCGCTATTCAGATAGGAGCTTCTCTATATTCAACAATGAACTGTCGGCAGAAGAAGTCATATCGCTCCGTTCTACGATAGATATTCTTAGCCGATTCCGTGGAGTACCTACCAATGCATGGTTGGAGGATGTTATCTCCAACCTGGAGTTTCGTTTTGGTGTCCGCCCTAACCCTGAAAATGTGGTTTCATTTGAGCACAATGACCTTCTGAAAGGCACAGAGTTCCTGGGAGAGTTGATAGACTCAGCCTTGAATCATCAGCCTTTGAACCTTCTCTACCGCACCTTTGCAGGCAACGAACGTACTACCACTATCCACCCCTATCATATCAAACAGTTCAATGGTCGTTGGTTCCTTATCGGTCTTCAGGAAGGCAGCCATGGCAATTATATCACCAACAAAGCACTCGATCGCATCGTGAAGTTCTCACGTGCCAAGGTGTCTTTCATTCCCAATACCAACATAGATTTCAACGAATACTTCAAGGATATTGTTGGAGTGACTTTGCCAGAAGAACATCCCGAGCCAGAAGAAGTGTTGTTAAAGTTTGACGAGGCTCGCTTCCCATACGTGGTCAACAAGCCCATCCATCCGTCACAGGAAACGGCAGACGAACAAGAACATATTATCAGGCTGGCCGTCCGTCCGAACAAAGAGCTCGAAGCAAGGATATTCTCATATGGAAATCAAGTTGAAGTGCTCAAACCTGAATGGTTAAGGAGGCAAATAGCAGAGAAATTACAGGAAATATTAAAAAAGTATTCATCTGTGCAGGAAGACTGCAATATAGTACGCTAAATTTGTACAGAATATGACAAGAGAAGCAGATATAAGTGAAAACCAACTCCTCGTAAGCTATGGTGAGAAGGTATGTATGAATCTCCTCAAAGATCATACCACCCAGCAGAATATCTACTGGGCAACCGACTCGTACACCGAATTGGGAGAAGAGTTCACTTTCTATGCTCCCATAACGCTCGACAAGATTACATCATACATTTCAGATGAAGGTGTTGTGGTGACCAAAGAGCAGTACGATACCATCATCAAACAAATGCCTGAGGCAAAAGATCACTATCAGGAGATGATACGCCCCCGTGCTGTCAAGTCAAAGAGGGAACAGACACAACGTGCCAAAGACAAAGCCGAGGTGTTTACTCCTGCATGGATATGCAATGCTCAGAACAATCTCATCGACGAGGCATGGTTTGGACGAAAGGATGGGCTCTTCAACTCTCCTAATCCAGAAGACCCACATAAATGGATTAACAATGAGGAACCAATTTCATTTGAGGGTACAAGAAAAGACTGGAAGGATTACGTTGCTGACAGGCGCTTGGAAATCACTTGTGGTGAAGCACCATACCTTGCCAATCGTTATGACGCTGTAACAGGCGAATACAATGATGAGGCAAAGTTCCGCATCGGAATACTCGACCGTAAACTCCGTATTGTATCTGAGAATGTCAAGGATTCCAAAGAATGGATTCTTTGGGCAAAGATAGCATTACGCTCAACATACGGCTTTGAATGGCAAGGCGATAATCTCCTTCTTGCTCGCGAAGCCCTCTTCTTCACCTTTGAGGAACATTACATAGAGCAGTTTGGCGTAAAAAAGTTCAATCAGAACAAGATGCGCATGATGCCAGGAGTTGCCTACATCGTTTCTTGGAACGTGTGGCAGATGGATGGCTTGACATTTGGTTTGCCTGGATATGAAGCAGAAGTCAAGAAGCGCAAGCAAGCTGAGGATTTATACGCAACTCAACTCAAAGAATTTGAAAAAAATGACTCAGAAAGAAAAGCTGCTATACAGTCAAACTTGTTTGGAGCAGACGGAGTTAGCATTCCAGAGTTAACAAAACCAACTCTGGAGCCAATAAAACCACATGAACAATTCTGCATTATTAAAGACTTCTTGGAGGGCATAAACCTGAAGAAGGCAACTTTAAAAGCCCAGGACTTTCATGACCTCTCAGCTGCCAAGCAGACATTTGAATCATTAGTGAATAAAGATAAAACTCAACAATAAGCCCCTATACTTCTATGGACAATACATTTAATACATTAGAAGAGATACAGGCGTCATTTGGCACTTCGTTTTTCAGCAATGACCAGATAACGCTCCGTTCAGAGCAAAGAGATGCCATCGACCGAGCCAAAGCCCAGTTCTGCAAACGAAGCGGCAGCAAGGCTTCTGGCTATCAGTGGACGGTGCAGCCAAAGTATTCACAATACCTTTGGAATGCCAAGATGCGTTTCGGTAAGACGCTCTGTGCCCTCCAACTCGCTCGCGAGATGGATGTTAAGCGCACGCTTATCGTTACTCATCGTCCTGTGGTAAACAAGAGTTGGAAAGATGACTTTGATAACGTAGTCACCGACCGTATCTCTGGAAACGACAATCAGAAGAGGAAATGGGACTTCGGCACACTTTTCGATGATGAGCAGCACGATAAGCGTAAGTTCTATGACTTGGAGAAGTTTGCCAACCAGAGTGAGGATAATCACTATGTCTTCTTTGTTTCCATGCAATATCTCCGTCTTTCCGAACTTGTAAATGCCAAGACTCAGCTAAAGAACAAAGACAAGCAGGATGACATGTTTGGTCATAATGCCTCTAAGGAGAACGAGAAACTAAAGGCTGACATTCTCAATACCAACTGGGATCTTGTCGTAATTGACGAAGCACATGAGGGAACACGTACAGCCCTTGGCAAACGTGTTATTGATGAGTTTTTGAAAAAAGAGAAGACAAAAATGCTCCACCTCTCAGGCACTCCCTTCAATCTGTATGAAGACTTTGAGGAAAAAGAAATCTTCACTTGGGATTATGTGTCAGAGCAACAGGCAAAGCTTGCATGGAGCGTTGAGCACCCTCATGAGCCTAACCCATACGCTGAATTGCCAAAGATGAACATCTTTACCTACGACATCACTAATAACATTAAGGATGTTGTGGATCACGATGGTGTGTTCACCTTCAATGAGTTCCTGCGTACATGGACAGGTAACCCAAAGGCAGATAAGGCTCAGATGCCCGAAGGAGCCAAAGGTCGTTTTGTACATGAGGAAGACGTTAAGAAGTTTCTTCAGTTGCTCTGTACAAAGGACGATACCAATAATTTCCCTTTTTCTACCACCGAATATCGGCAACAGTTCCGTCACACCCTTTGGGTAGTGTCACACGTTGATGAAGCGGCAGCACTAACACAGCTGTTGCGCGAGCATCCTGTCTTCAAGCGTTTCGAGATTGTTAATGTTGCTGGTAAGGGCGATATTGACGAGCAGAACGAGAATGCGCTGGATGCTGTAAACAACGCCATTGGCGAATTACCAGAGAAGACAAGCACTATTACCATTTCCTGTGGCCGCCTGACCACGGGTGTTACCGTACGCCCTTGGTCAGCCGTCCTCTACTTGAAAGGTGGTGATGGTGCCGCTACATATATGCAGACCATCTTCCGTGTACAGTCACCATACAAGACTCCAGATGGAAAGATGAAGACCTCTTGCTACGTCTTTGACTTCGCCCCAGACCGTACCCTGAAGATTGTGGCCGAGACAGCCAAGTTCTCTTCTATGGCTAAGGCTAAGGAGAAGAAGGAAGAGGAAGGCGATGAGGAGAAAACACAAGAGCTTCGCGACAAAGAAACCGTAAACGACTTCATTGCTCTCTGCCCTGTTATCTCTATGGATGGAGGAAAGATGAGTCCGCTCGATGTCAATACTATCTACAAGCAGTTGGAGAATGTCTTCATCGACCGCCTTGTGCGCAAGGGCTTCGACGATCCTTGTCTCTATAACCAGGATGAACTCAATAAGATTGACAAAGACCTTGTCAACCATATTGGTGAGAATGGTGGTCAGGCTCCTGACGAAAAGCGCAAGGAGGCAAAGAAGGCTGTTGACCTTAGCCACATGAGCGAGGAAGAGCGTGCCGCATACGAAGAAAGCATTCGTCGAAAGAAAGCCGAGGCTCAGGAACGCGCCAAGAAGAAGGCTCAGAAAGACGAGAAGTTTAAGAAGCAGTGGGAAGAATGGTCTGACGAGCAGCGTGAGGAATGGCTTCAGAAGGAAGCAGAACGTCTGGCTCGTAACGAAGAGATGAAGAAGGCTCGTGAGGAGTTCAAGGCCCGCATGACCAACATCCGTGGTATTTCTCTCCGCATCCCTCTCCTGATGTATGGTGGTGCTGATGCTGGCGATCCGAAGGAAGACCTTACGGTTGACAACTTTACTCGTAAGATTAAGGATGAGTCATGGGCAGAGTTCATGCCCAAGGGTATCTCGAAGGAGGACTTCAACAAAATCAAGAAGTGCTTCAATGCAACTCGCTTCGAAGAGGCAGGAAAAAAATATCGTGCCCTCACCCGTGAGGCTGACTTTATGCATGTGGACGAGCGTATCAAGCAGATTGCAGAAATTTTCTCTTACTTCCGCAACCCTGATAAGGAAACCGTTCTTACCCCATGGCGCGTGGTGAACATGCACATGAGCGATACCATCGGAGGTTATTGCTTCTATGATGAGACTTTCGATGATAAGACTGGACAGCTCGACACACCTCGTTTCGTTGACCAGGGCGATGTCACCAAGCAACTCTTTGACAATGTTGACCTCTCAGGAGAGGTACAGACAAAGATTCTGGAGATTAATTCAAAGACAGGTCTTTATCCACTATATGTTACCTACTCTCTCTATCGCCGTCGCCTCGAAGAATACGTCAAGGCAGAGTGCATCGAGATGGAGAATGTCAGCGTTCAGGAAGAGCAGGTTGTGTGGGATGACATAGTTACAGACAACATGTTCGTCATCTGTAATACCCCTATGGCTGTGGGTATCACAAGACGTACGCTCTTCGGATTCCGTCAGGTGGAGAAGAGGGCGAATATTAAAGCCGTTGCTCTGATTGAAAGAGCACAAAATGATCAAGAAACCCTTATAAAAGATTTGAAGTCTGTTGGCTTCTGGAAAGGTCACACAAGTAAACAGGAAATGAAATTTAATGCTGTAATAGGAAACCCTCCGTATCAGGTTTCACAAATATCAGACGTGTCTGCTAATAATAGTCAGTTAGCAGGTGCTATTTATCCTTCATTCATTGACATTGCGACAAAAGTAACATCGCAATATGTATCACTCATTACTCCAAGCCGTTGGCTATCCAATACTGGACGTGGCGTAAATGAAAAATGGGTTAATAACATGCTTCATTGCAATCACTTCGTTACAATGCATGATTTCCACACTTCTGAAGATTGCTTTAAAAGTGTTGAAATCAAAGGCGGAGTTAACTATTTCTTGTTTGATAAAAATTATAACGACAAGTGTAATTACTACTTCCACGTTGCTGGTAAATCCAAGATGACTTTTGAAGTATTGGACTCTTTAGGACTTGGAGTTGTAGTGCGTGATATAAATGCTGTAAACATCATCAATAAAGTAGTTGCCGTTGAAGGAAGGTTTTTTGAACAAGAAGCATTCTCAAGCCTTGTTGCTGCTTCAAACTACTTTACCGATTGTGCAAATGCAATTCTGACATCGAGTTGGAAATCATATAGTAAATTTGAGGATGCGCAACATCCAATCAAATACTATTTGAACAAGAATCTTGAATCTTGCGGTTATGGGTGGATTTCCGAATCTGATATACCAAAGGGAAAGAGTTCTATCGACATAAACAAGGTCTATTTATCCGAAGCATATAATGGAGGTGACAATATACCCCATCAGATAATGGGAGTACCATTCTTAGGAGAAAAAGGAAGTGTATGTTCCCAAACCTATATCATGGTTGGATATGATCCCGGGAAACATAATTTCACAACAGAGCAATGTGAAAATATTATATCCTACATGAAAACCAGATTCTTCAGATATTTGGTATCTATAAAAAAGAAAACCCAGCACACAATAAATGCAGTTTTCGATTTGGTACCACTTCAAGACTTCTCAAAGCCTTGGACAGACGAAGAATTATACGAAAAGTATGGACTTGACCTGTTCGAGCGTGAGTACATTGAGTCATTGATCAAACCAATGGAGGATTAATATGCCCAAGAAAACTTATATATCCCTTCCGTCCAACTATACAGTATGCGAGCATAGTGACTGCCCGATGGCATCCACATGCTTGCATCAACTTGCATATAACGAGTTGTTGAAGTATGATTAGGTTCAGTACTTAGGGTGAAGTACCCGAGTACTTACAGCAAAGTACTACAGTATTCTGCATAAGGTACTGGAGTACTCACATAGAGGTACTAATACAAGGACAATAAAGACAAGAAAAGATGGCAAAGAAACAAGTAGAAGTCACAGAGACAAGTTCCTTTGATTAGCAATAATGACAAATATAAGTTAAGGTACAAGCAAAAATATCAAATAATGAAGATATATCAAGACGAAAGTCAGAACATCGAATACAAGGAGTCGTGGAATGACAAATACCTTGAATGGGTTTGCGGCTTTGCCAATGCGCAAGGCGGCAGACTCTTCATCGGTGTTAATGATGCTCATGAGGTGATAGGTGTTAAAGATAGCAAACGACTGATGGAGGACATTCCCAACAAGATTGTCACCCATCTTGGTATCGTGGCAGAGGTAAATCTCCATCAAGCCGATGGACTTGACTATATTGAGATTATCATTGAGCCCAGTAATATACCTATAGCCTACAAAGGAACATACCACTATCGCTCTGGTTCCACAAAACAAGAATTGCGAGGAACAGCCCTTCAGCAGTTCATATTGAAGAAGATGGGACGTTCGTGGGATGATGTTCCTAACGAAAGGGCTTCAATAGAAGATATTGACAGGAATGCCATAGACTATTTCCTACGCAAAGGCATAGAGGCTCAGCGTATTCCTGAAGACCTGCGTGAAGCATCTACACAAGATGTGCTGGAAAGTCTCGGGCTGATAGATAACGACGGTATTTTGAATAATGCAGCCATATTGCTGTTTGGCAAGAACCCGCTCAGGTTCTTTCCCAGTGTGGCATTCAAGATTGGCCGTTTCGGAAAAAACGAAGCCGACCTCATGTTTCAGGACGTTGTCGAGGGAAACATCATTCAGATGGCAGACCGTGTAATGGAACTATTGCAAGGCAAATATCTTGTATCACCTGTGCGATTTGAGGGTATGCAACGTTACGAGACATTAGAGATTCCCAAAGAGGCATTAAGAGAAATTCTCTATAACGCCATAGCGCATAAGGACTATACAGGACCAGACATTCAGATGCACGTCTATGATGACCATATAGAAATATGGAATGAAGGTGAACTCCCAGTAGGCTATACAGAAGAAACCCTCATGGGAAAGCATTCATCAAAGCCACGCAACAGAAACATTGCCAATACAATGTTTAAGGCTGGCTTTATTGACACATGGGGACGTGGCTACATGAAGATACGCGAAGGCTTTACAGCGGCTGGAATTCCAATGCCAAAAGTGCAGAACTTCTGTGGTGGAGTACAAGTGTCAGTGCAACGTTCCAAGTTCATGGAAATGATGAATATCTCAGATAATGTCACCAGTGATGTCACCAGTGGCGTCACCAGTAATGTCGCAGATGGTGTCGCAGATGGTGTCGCAGTTGAATATACTGAAAGACAATTACTTATAATAGATACTCTGAAAAGATATGTCGCAGATAAGAAACAGAATATCGCAGATAGAATAGTGCCTAATACGAAATATCTGTCAAACGTCTTAGGGGTCAACCGCAAGACTGTCCAAAGAGAAATGACCTTATTGCAGGCAAAGGAAATTGTACGTTGGACTGGAACCGACAGAAGTGGTTATTGGGAACTAATAGAAATCACAAATCCAGCTAAGAAATCAACCCACACAGGGACAATCACCTCTGATTCATAAGATTGACATAGTGTAATTACAATAGAATACGATGGCGAAGAAACAAGTAGAGGTAACAGTGGAAATGCTTCGTGAGGCGTACATTGCCAACCTCGAAGCAAAGCGTAAACCTAATGCAGAGGCAATAGCCGACTTCACCGAAAAGGAGTTGGCTGAGTTTATATGCCGGTATGCCGATGCGAACTTCAAGGGCATCTATGTGGAGCAGGACCATAACTACTATGACCGCATCATTAGTAAGATACCTCTCAATCAGGAGATGAAGGCTGCCAACGAAGCTGCCGACCTGAAGTTTTCGGCCTATCTGAAACTGTACTCTATGTTCCTGGAGTCAAAGGAATACAAGCAACTGTTCAAGAGACGCATTGCCGGAGCAAACGAGAAACCATCACCTACACCATCTACACCAAAGTTCAGGGAAGAGACAGAAGGCGAACGCAAGCACATCACAAAAGAGATGGAAATGATATATCGTAACCCTGCCCTCCGCCAACAATGCATAGATAAGTACGGCTACCAGTGCCAATGTTGTGGTATGGACTTCGCAGAAATGTATGGTGAGGAACTGGGTGCCAACTTTATAGAGATTCATCACCTGAAACCTATCTCTACCTTTGAGAAAGACGGTGTGCCTGAGAACTTCTTGGAAAATCTCGTCCCACTGTGTTCAAACTGCCACTCGATGATTCACCATATCAAGGATAGCGAACACACACTACGTGATCTCCGGGAGGCATACCGAGGAGAGAAGAAAGAACTGAAAACGAGAAAAGATGACTAAGTCGCTACGAGATAAGATAGAAGCCCTCGACATCAGCGTGCCATACGTGTGGCGGCTGAGACTGTCAGAAGCAGATTTCAACGAGATTGAGACCTGCCTGAAGACTATTGTCGACAAGGAGGGGGTGATAGCCCTGTCCAAGTCGGACAATGCCATCATGACCATTGCTTATATGGCAGAATGGTACAAGCGCAGATACCAGAGTGGCAACAAGTGTGAGCTTACCGATGGCATCAACCTCGAAGAACTTTGGGACAATGCAGGTATCAGCAAGAAGCGCTATCTCTACAAAGATGAGAACGGCAACAAGCGTTGGCTTTATTCTATCTATGTGCTGGGTGGTCTTGCCATAGAACATGAGTTGGCAAGAAACGACAACATGAAGTTTCTGAAAGGACTTTGCCGTATCTACCATGGTGAGAACTACACCTTGGAAAACCTGGATGAAGCATCAAGAGCTGTGGCTTTCCGTGAAAGTATCAAACGTCAACACTCACTCTATGAGTATATGCGTCAGATACTCAATGGCGCAATGCCTTTCCATGAAGACGACCTTGCAGATGCAGGATCAGATGTGAACCGCTTTGTGGCTGCTGTCAAAGCTGCCAATGATGAGATATTGAAGGTGAAATTCCGCTTTGAGTGGCAGGTGACCTTTTCTCCACAATACACCTGTATGAATCGCCGACTCAACGTATGGTTGAAGCCCGAGGAAGTAGGTGGCGGATTGCATCAGTATCTCCGCTATGACAGAGTACATTTGTGGGGTGTTGCCAATCCGGAGAAGCTGCATAAGCTATACATATATATAAGGTATAAGAGAAATGATGAAGTAGTTGAACCATCAACTATGGACAAACCTGTCATCACTTACCTCAATACCGGTCAGTCAGACACTGGTTTTGTGGCATTCGGGATAGAAAGGTGTGCCCAGTGCAAACACGTGTCAACCAGTAAGTTTGACAGGATAGAGGTTGTTGCTGTGGATGAAGAAGGTAGAGCGTATATTGCTCAAACAGAAACAGCTAAAGAGTACATACAGCTGTGGCGAAGTGTCAGCTATGGTGACACATGGACATCAACACAGAATGCACAGAAGGAAACGGCCCTACTTTTCTCCAACCGATGTGCGTTGAAAGATGAAAGTATTACGGATGACGTGTATCGCCAGAGCTTCCGTGATCAAAAATACGGCAAGAGCGATACATGGAATTGGTTCTATATCTATGACTCTGTTACATTCACAGACGAGAAGGGAAAGGAGATAAGCCTGTACAATCGTATAGGCTATGACCAGATTACCACAAAGCTTTACTCAGACACCATACACTATGTGAACGGTGGAAAAGTAAAGCACTACTACATAGACAATCCTGACGAATCGGACAACTATGACATAGACGAGCTGCCACTCGTCTTCGGATGGGAGGACGTGATTGTGCGTCACTTCGCTACCAAGGATGACATTCTCAATGCACAACCGGAAGAAAATACGGTAGCAGAGATGATTGAGTTCAAGCAGCCAAATGGACGATACAACAGATGGACTTCGACGGAAGAACCTCCATACGGCGAGGTGCAGTTGAGAATAACAGTGAAAGGTAAGCTGTTTGCCTATCCTGTGTTTTATTTGCCACGTTTGGACAGGGAGACCCCCATCGCAAGAGACTTTACTGGCAATATCATCAGATATAGAGGCCTCAATGGTCAGGAAATCGTATTCCAGGACGATATACCCATGGATGGCATTCCCCTCGCACCTGCTGTTCCAATACGGTTTGGCTCGGCAAATGACTATTACGAACTGCATATCTATCGTCCTACCCTTATCAAGGAGGTGATGATGGATGGCAAGATTATCGACTACTTGGATGGCGATGAGAAACTCCGTCTGCCATACATCTTCAAGGAAAGAGTACAGTTAAACGATTTCAGCACCAAGGGGTATCAGGCATACGAGTGCAAGAACCTGGGCAGCATTTACAGAAAGGAACTCATCAACATAGAGCACAATCCAAGCGTGGGAATGGCAGCCCTTGCTGCATGGGAGGCAGACAGGAGTTATGCAGGAAGACTACTTGACCCCATGGCTCCCGAGAGTTTAGTGGTTTGTTTTGGCAGACCCAAGAACGAAGCTCAATGGGATGGTCAGGAAGCACTCATGTGGGATTATGATAATGGGAAAGAGCCTGTAGTCACATCTCCCAATGCTATTCCGGAGTTTGGCATCATCTTCCAGAATCTCAGCAAGAACAAGAACCTCATCAGCAACTTCCCCATACAGCAGGATGATGACCCATGGGGTTGGGACGACGTGGAATGTTGCATAGTCAAATGCTTTGAGGTTGCCAATGAGGCAGGACAATATTTCTTCCTCATGAAACCATTGCGGGATTTACGCAGGGATGAAATCATCAACGAACTTTACCAACCTCTACTACTAAAAAGAGACGGCAAGCTAACAGACAAGGACAAGGAGGGACTCGTCCGCTTTAGCGAAGAGTCGGGCTTTGACTGGAAAGAAAACAAGATACTTTTTGATAACGATTAAGGACAATATATATATGAATTTCTCTGAACTATATAAAAACAACCGTTCATCGGTAGAAAGAGCCCTTGTGGCGATGTGGTGTGGCGAATCGCACAACGAGAGTCAGCGTGCATACCAAAAGCAGATGAAGAAACTCATCGGCGAGTTGTTCGCGCCAAAGAACGCTGTTCCTGTGGTACAGTGTATGAACTCGTATGAGGCAGTTCATAGCGTATCGGCAGAAACGGCAAAGTCACTTGTAGGCGGATTGTGGAGATTTCCTTATTCTCCATACGAGCATCAGTACAAGTGTTGGGATGCTTTGCTGAACAAGACAATAGAGATCGGAGGCGAGCAAAAGCCAATGTCTATCGTAGTAACCACAGGTACAGGTTCGGGTAAGACAGAGTGTTTCATGATGCCTCTTGTGCACGACTTGAAGCAACATGCCATGCCTGATGAGATACAGGCTCTGTTCCTCTATCCGCTCAACGCCCTGATGGAAGACCAGAAGGAACGTTTGGAGGATTTGCTTGCTGGTACTAGCCTCACATATACTGTATATAATGGAGACCTGCCAGAGAAAGAGCCTGATGAGAAGGATGCTTCAGACGATGCGATGAAGATGCGTAAGCGTATTGAGCAGGTAACAGGGGGAAAGTACGCCTTCTATCAGCCAGATCCACACGAGAAGGGTTACTATGTGTTGGAGAACATGAAGTTCAGCCACATGGTCTATACTCGTCAGATGGTGCGTAAGAGTCCACCCAACATCTTGCTTACCAACCCAACCATGTTGGAGTACATTTTGCTGCGAGGTACGGATGCGAAACTTATCAATGCTGGAAAGAAGAGCCTTCGCTGGGTAGCCATCGATGAGACTCATAGCTATACAGGTGCTGGAGCAGCTGAGTTGGCTATGCTTTTGCGCCGAGTGCTGCTTGCCTTCAAGGTGGATGCTCAGGATGTTCATTTCGCTACATCATCTGCAACCTTTGGTAATGGAGAAGACAAAGAGAAGGACGAAAGGGAACTGAAAGAGTTCATTGCCGGAATAACAGGTATTTCACCTGAACAGGTTGAAACCGTTGGCGGTGTGCGTATCGGTGAGAATGCTATTCCTGAAGGCGAAGATGCAGAAAGATGGAAGACCATCTTTGCCAAAGACTATGTTTCCCTGGGAGAATTATATCCTGGCGATGAAGAGATTGAGGTTAAGTTGAAATGGCTTGACGAAATGTGTCAGCGTGAAGAAGAGCGCATCAAGGCAGTCGGCAAGAGTGTGCCAGACATGAAGTTGAAGGTTCACTACTTCTACCGCGTACCTAACAATGGCTTGTTTGTTCGTCTGAACGAAATCACAGATGGTGCTTTCAAGATATATGCCGAGAATACTATTGGCAAGCGTATCAGCGATGGCGAAACAAAAAACGTTGAAGAGAATCCTCTGTTGGAGATGAGCCGCTGTAAGCATTGTGGAGAGTATGTTGCCCTTGCAATGGTAGATACTTCCAACTGGACATACGAGGCTTTGGCTACGGATGATAGCGACATGTTCGACCTTATAGATGCAGATTCTGATGATGAGTCAACAAAGAAGTATGCTATCTTTGGCCTCTCAAACGAAAAGAATGCAAAAGGTGACAATAATGTAAGCTTCAGAGTCTTGCCTGGTGGCAGACTTGAGCCAATGACTCCTGCCGAGATTGAAGCAGAAGAAAGAGACTCAACATGTAACGATAAGTTGTATCGTCCTTGGCGATTGGTGGGTAATACACAATGCTGTTGCCCTAACTGTAATACTAAGCAGACAAGAAAAAGCGATACTGAGAAAGATGTAGAAGGCGATGCAAATGGCAATATGGAAGATAACCGTCTGCAGAAGTTCCGTCTGTCTGCCGACTTTATCTCTCGTATGATGGCACCTTCAATCCTTGATCAGTTGGAAGAAGGAAAATCAAAAACGGATGCTATTGTTCTGCACAATGGACAACAATATATCAGTTTCGTGGATAGCCGTCAGGCTGCTGCCAAGGCTACATTGAAGCAGAACTTGGAGCAAGAACGTATGTGGTTCAACAGCATCATCTACCATGAACTTTGTCGTAGAAAGGCTAATGGTATGACAAAGGAGGCCGCTTTAGCACAGGTATCAGCTGCTATAGTAGCTAATCCCCTCGATGCTGTCAAGTATGCCCCGATAATAACAAATCTTCAGTCGGCTGATCCAAAAGTTGTACAGAAACAGCTTGACGAAATGTCATGCAACTATATCACATGGAGCGAGATTGCCGAAATTATCAAAAAAGATGAGCGTTGCCCTGTATTTGCTTCGGTATTCGTAAAGCGTTCGGGTGACAGCGATGAGATTGAGGATGGTCTTCATTCAGAAGAGATAATCGAAAAGTATGTTCAGAGCATCATGGTGATGTATCTGGCTCACCGTCCTGCCTCTGCTGCTTCTCCTGAAACATTAGGTCTGTTTGAGACTTGCTATCCAAAGCTGAAGGAAATCAAGTTGCCCCAGGCAGTTGAAGACTTCAACGAGATTTTGGATAGTCCTGCCAATAGAATAACTGAAGAAGACTGGAGAAATCTGATGCAGGTTTATCTCGACTATACTGTCCGAAACAACCAGTCATTCTACTTGCGTATTCCTGGCAATGATAAGATAGACATTTTCTCGACTGTGCGTTTTGCAACAGAAAAACCTCGCCGCCGTCCTTTCAACAAGCCAAAGTTAGAGCAAGGAAAGGTTTCTCAGGCTCGTATTGTAAGATACCTGTGTGCATTGATTTCACGCGATGACAACTCTTTGTCTCTCAACGATGCTCAGCACCAGTACTTCCATGAGATAGCAGCCGTGATTGATGCTCTATGGGACACGCTGACAGGTCCTGAGTATGGCATCATGAGCGTGGGTATGCGTCTGGATGATGGTGGCAACTTCGTACCAGAGAAGGACAATGCTCCTCGTTTCAACCTGAATGACCTCTGCTTCAAACTGTATGATGACGTATATCTGTGCGATACAAAGGCTGATGTTGGTGAGCATGCCGTATGTCTGCGTCCTATCGGTAATAACTTCAAGCGTTTCTCTCCTTACATGGAAGGAAGCACACCTAAAGAGTTGAACGAAGACATGCACGAGACTTGGGAGCCATTCCCTTACTATGTAGGTTCTGGCAAGGAAGGCGACAAACAGGCTGTTGCAAATTGGGCAAAGACTCATAGAAGTCTGCTCTGGAACAATCATATCTGGGGTGAAGATGGTGTGTTCAGTGACCGTCTGGAGGATGTTCATGTATTCCCTAATCTCTTTGTGCAGCAGGAGCACACTGCTCAGGTAGATAAGAGCGTGGCACGAGGACTTCAGTCGAAGTTTAAGGATCACACTATCAACATCCTAGCTTGTTCTACCACTTTGGAGATGGGTGTTGACCTTGGCAACTTGGAGGTTGTCATGCTGTCGAGTGTGCCGCCACATCCATCAAACTATAAACAGCGTGCGGGACGTAGCGGACGTAACAATAAGGTGCGAAGTGCGTGCATCACGCTGTGTGGTTCAGATGTCATTGGTCTTCGCACTCTTACTAACCCAATAGAGAAAATCATCAGCCGTCCTGTACGGGTTCCTACTGTTGACTTGAAGAGTCCGCAGGTGATACAGCGCCATGTCAACTCATTCCTTATTCGTGCCTTTGGCGTATTCAGCGAAGGTGCTAATGGTGGTAGCCTTGGACAGAAGGTGGCTGACTACTATACAAACTTTGAGGTTCGCCTTTCACAAGGTAAACTGATTGTGCTCAATGGCTCAAGTGAAGCTGACCCTAAAGATTTGCTTGGTAATCCAGCAGGTACGATGTACGAGCGTTTCAACCACATGTGCTGCAAGCCTCTGTCTGATACTCCAAATCTGCGTGAAGACCTTACAAGTCTCCTGAAGGGAACAGTATTTGAGGATCAGTTGACTCTTGTTATCAGAAATGCCAAGGATAATAACGAGCGTTGCTATTCTGAACTTTATAACAAGTTGGTTGACTATAAGACTGCATTTGATGATACCAATGCTACATCTAACGACCGTTTCCGTATCAAACTGAAGTTACAGTACTTCTCTGTATTGAATCAGCGATTGCTCAACTATTGGGCAACAAGCCGATTCACACCAAATGCCAATATGCCGGTAAATGTGCTGACGCTTGACCTGAACAGCAATGGGAAGAGAGACTATCTGACTCCTATGTCATCGTCTAATCCATCATACTCATTGCGTGATGCCATCGCTCAGTATGCTCCTGGCAACAGTGTAGCTGTGGATGGTGTGGTATATACGGTTCGCGGTATTGAGATTACGAATATGTATGATGACAATGTGAAGTCATTTAAGACCATATACCGCAATAGCGAAAAGACGGTGATTGACGACAAGAACCTGAGCGCACAAATCAAATGGAGCGTAAACGGTGAATATGGCCTTGACCTGATACAGCCAGTAGGCTTCATGCCAGACATGAACGAGGACAAGACACGAATTATAGATAGTAATGTATTCACCCGTGTCAGTGCACAATTGATTGATGCAGATGACTGGTCAAACAACGTAACTGAACCACATCTTTTCTCAGTTCGTCCCAACAGCGACTCTGGTAATGCAAAGATTCTTTACTATAATGAAGGTAAGGGATATGGTTATTGCTTCTGTCCTCGATGTGGCAGAACCGTCATAGAGGATGATGTGGCAGACAAGGATGAGCCTAAGAAGTTCCCATTTGACTTCAACCCTGTTGTGGCAAAGCGCAAGGAAGGTCAGTCTGAGAAACCTAACTATCACTACGCAATCACTGGTAAGGAGATGCGTAAGGGATGTGGCTGTTCAAATGATCCAACAAAGATTAAGCGTAATGTCATCATTGGCGACTTGATTCAGACGGACTATAGCGAGATTCGTATTCGCCATAAGGGGCAGAACAAATGGATGTCTGACAGAACCAAGGAAGAAAACTTGCTGTTCACACTCGGTATTGTATTCACACAGGCTCTTGTTGACATTCTCGGCAAGGAGCGTGGTGCAGTTGACTTTGCGATTATGCCCAATGGGCATCTTTGTGTGTTCGACTGCAACCCTGGTGGTGCTGGTTATGCAAACCAGATGGCTAACATTCAGATAATGAAGGAGGTCATCAAAGCATCAAAGAAACTCCTTCAGGAAGCAAATGACAAGTGTTCGAAGGACATGCTTCTCGATAAGTTTACACTCCGTTTTATCAAGTACGTGGATATTGAGGCTGCGCTTGCATGGATAAGTGAAGAAGAGGAAGTTGGTGATACCATTCCTCAGAACATCAAGGACGCATTTCCTGGTGCTTCACCTTCGCAGACAACTCTCTATGACTTGCAAAAGGCTTTCGCCGGTTCACACCAGAATCTCGTTCTCTTTGTAGATAACGACTACAAGGAGTGGGATTATGATGGCAAAGAAACGGGTTGGCGCCCTCAGTTGATGAACAGCTTCGTCATGAAGAGTGACACTACAACCTTCTGCCTGATGGAGTCAGAAGACAATACCATAGTAGAACCTATTATGTCTATGATTCGTGAGTTCAAGGCATGGGCTAAGGGCGGTGATGTCATGTCAATGAAGAATCCTTGGCGTGACAAGGGGCTATACCCCATTGCACATATCGATGGCAACTTATACTTTATGAGCAGCAAAGAGCATGCCCAACTGAACGTGCAGTGGGGCAACGACACAATGTTCTTTGTGCGCACGGCCAATCCGATGTCGGTCGCCAAGCCTATAGACCTTTCTTATAAACCCTCTACAAAGGTGCTGAAACTGTCTGGTGAACGATATAAGGAAATTCATACTGGTCAGTTAGGCGAAATCATACAGTCAGAGGCAGGTGGACTTATTGACGAGTTTATTGCCTATACCAAGCAGAATGGGGAACGCATGACTATATGCTATCAAGACGAACATTTGAAGAGCATCATGGGCATGATTATCACGCTGCAGACCATACAACATATTGTGAAACAGATAGACTCAGACTTGGACATAGAGTTTAAGGTGGAGGCATATCGTGACGACAATGGAAATGCCAATAAGATTTGCACGAACCTTCCTTCATCCGAACTACGTGATGACTGGTTGACTCGTCTCACTAATGCCTGGATTGATGACTTGGAATATGAACAGGGTATCGAAGGACACTTACTCCCTATAGTTTCTCTTCCCAAGCGTACGCTGACACATTGGCGTGTATTGTCGTTCGTCTGTGGCAAGAAGAAGCTTTCCATATACCCCGATGGTGGATTCATCAATGAGTGGAATATTGCCCGACAACCAAATGGAGAACGCTTTGAGGTCTCTACCATCACCCATGATGCAAAGATTTATCTATATAGGAATAAGGATATAAAGTTTGATGTTACTATAGAAGACTGTTAAGATTATGGATAGTGAAAAATTCACAAACACCTCGATTACCATCAAAGGACTATTGGGGTTGATAGAAGCAAAGGACATTGCAATACCAGAGATACAAAGACCCTTTGTATGGAAGAATAGCCAAGTGAGAGACCTTATAGACTCACTGTATAAGGGTTACCCAACAGGATATATCATCCTCTGGAAGAATCCAAATGTGAAACTGAAGGATGGTACAATCTCTTCAGGAAAGAAAGTGATTATTGATGGACAGCAACGCATTACAGCACTTATGACAGCTGTTGCTGCACAGAAGGTATTCAACAGTGATTTTAAGGAAAGCCGTGTCAAGATTGCATTCAACCCTTTTGCAGCTCTTGATTATTGCAATGGAGACAGCGAAGCAGAAATGTTTGCAGTACAAACTCCGGCACATGTCAAGAGTAAAAACTGGATTCCAGATATTTCTGAGATATTCAGCACAAAATTTTCTTCATGGACATTCATTCCCCAATATATTGAGGAAAATCCAGAGATGTCGGGCAACGACTTGCAGAAAGTATTGAACACGCTCAAAAACATTGAAACCACACAAATTGGTGTCATAGAACTGTCTGAGAAAGTTGACATAGATGTAGTTACAGACATCTTCATTCGCATTAACTCAAAGGGTACTCCTCTCAGTCAAGGCGACTTTGTAATGTCGAAAATGGCCGCCGACGAACAGCACGGAGGAAACACTCTCCGTAAACTTATTGACTATTTCAGCCATCTGGCAGTAGTCCCCACCTATTACGAATATATCAAGAATAACGATACCGACTTTGCCTCTACACCCTATTTACAAAAGCTGGCATGGTTGGCAGACGACAAGGAAACAGTGTATGACCCAGGCTGTGATGATGTGATACGTGTGGCTTTCATGCACAAGTTGAAAAGAGCAAAACTCGCCAATTTGGTACAGCTCCTCACTGGTAGAGATTTTGAGACAAGAGAATTTAAGGAGGAGATTGTAGAAGAAACATTCAAAAAGATGTATGAAGGTGTGCTGAATGTTATCAGTCAGCACAACTTCACGCAGTTCATGCTTGCCATCAAATCAGCTGGATTCATATCAAGCAAGATGGTAACGTCTAACATGGCTCTTGACTTTGCCTATACCATCCATCTTCTGCTGCAAGAATCGGATGTGCCTGTTGCAGAAAGAAAGAGGATTGTTCAAAAATGGTATGTGCTATCTGTGCTTACCGGGCGTTACAGTAGTTCTCCAGAGTCTGCTTTTGCAAGAGATATTCGTCAGATAACGGAACAAGGCGTACCATCCATGTTGAAGGCTATTGAGGATGCTACACTCTCTGAGAACTTCTGGGGAGTGGCAGTTCCTCAAAATCTGACTATGACATCGACCAACAACCCTACATATCTGGTGTATTTGGCAGCGCAGGTATTCTTCAACGATACATCTCTTCTGTCTTCAAACATCACAGTTCGAGAGTTGATAAATCTGGGCGGTGACGTGCATCATGTATTCCCAAAGCAATACTTGATAAATAATCACTATGCAAAGAACCTCTATAATCAAGATGCAAACTATGCTTACCTTGACCGACCTGTCAATGAGTCAATTGGCAAAAAATCTCCAAAGGAATACTTCAATCTTGCACTGAAGCAATGTGAGACAAAAGTGTGTGAATGTGGTAGCATCATCGACAAAGACCAGCTCCTAAGGAATCTGGAGGCAAACTGTATTCCTGCCGATGTCTTCACCATGGGGCACGAGGATTTCAGCCATTTCCTTGAAGAACGCAGGCTGTTGATGGCAAAGAAAATAAGAATGTATTACGAAAGCCTTTAGTTAAAACCATGAGAATAAGCGAAGAAGGTCTTAGACGACGTGTTGGCTCTAACAACCTTATTGGATGTTATACAAAAAAAGATAATGGAGCAACTTATTTCACGGATATTCGTGGAGGTGAGGGTGACTTAATTCAAAACCCTCTCACTTCTGGGTTTGATATTGAGATAGAGTATAATGGGCCAGAATTGGAAATCGGTACATTTTACTCTTTTGAATGGCATCTGGCCAACGAAGATGCATGCTTAATTAAGATAGTCGGTAGTCCGACAAAAATTGAAAATAAGAGGTTCCTGTTAGGGCTGTTTGAGGCACGTTTACGTCTTAGCGGCAGTAATCTGGAATTATTCAACAATTTCCAGAAGACAATATTCAATGAAGTAACAGGAGCGCAGCATACATATATTTATGAGTTGCTTCAAAATGCCAATGATTATCCACACAATCAAGAACCAGTTTCTGTAAAATTCATATTGACTGATCACTATCTGTTCTTTATGCACAGTGGTGCTTGTTTTAATCTCCGCAATGTAGTAGGAATAAGCAGTATCAATCAAGGCGAAAAAAAGAAAAATACGGAAACAATTGGATATAAAGGAATTGGCTTTAAAACCGTATTCGTAAACAATGAGTATGTATATCTGAAATCAGGATATTGGAGTTTGCGATTTGATAGAAGATACTCTGAGGAGAAATTCTTCGGAGACTGTCCTTGGGCTCTTATGCCAATACCAACTGATGTATCAGAACTTGAAGAGGAAGCACGTGAAATCATATCCAACTATGACATGCGTGTTCAGTTTGCATTAAGACACAAAACTGATGCAAGGCAAAATATCGAGCAATTAGATAAAGTATTCTCTGACAATCAAATACTTCTCTTTATTCCTCATGTATATCAAGTAGAGGTTATTGTTGATGGCAAGGTCAGACATCTTGTTGAGAAGGATGCTACAAAATGGATCGTATCAGACTTTACATATAAAGTACCAATAGACTTAAAAGAATGGGTGAAGGATAACATAAACTCAGGCGGCAAAATCCCAGAAAAGTTTAAAGATATTGACAATGTCCGAATCTCTTTTGCTGTTAGTAGAGATGGCAACAAGTTGATTCCTGTGGAAAATGCTCGCGTATATAACTACCTTCCTACTGAACTCAGATTAGGTTTTGGCTTCCTTTTCAATGCCGACTTTGTACCAAATGGTTCACGAAGTGGTCTTCATGATGTAAACTGGAATGACCGAATCATGGAACAATGTGGTTCGCAGTTCGCTGACTGGTGGGTATCATTCCTTCAAGAAGAAAACAAATACGATATGAACTCCGTATTTGACATTCTTCCACAGTTCGATAGCCGAGATAAGTATGCACAATTGTTCTTGAAGGGCTTTTCAAAGAGAATCGTTGAAATTCCATGTATTCCAACTCTACGAGATGGGGATTATCATCTTGTTAAGTTGGAGGATGCCCTATATGACAAGATTGGGTTTATTGCTTGTGAGAATCCAATACTCACAGACGAGGAACTTTATGAGTTCTCTGATACTACAGGCTGTCTTCCACATCCTGCGATTCGATGCAACAAGAATCTGATCAGACTGCTCAATCATTATGATTGTAGTATTCCATTTGGGGATAGTGATTTGTCTCAGTTGTGCTTTGAAACAGACTTTCAGGATTGGTTGGCTAAAGACGATCATGATTACCAATTCCTAGGATTCCTCCTTGATAGTGGCTATATCATGAACTACTGGGGGTACAAGATATTCTTGACAGAAGACTGTCAAATTGACAAGGCAGATAGAATCTATTTTGACATAGATAACTTTGTAGATGACATTTCATTCCTTGCGAGTGATTTGCCAAGGCTCAATGTGACATTACGTAACAGACTGTCAATCAAGTATAACACATGGGAAAGTAATAAAGGTCGCTTCAAAGCATTCAATGACTATACGTTTGTAAAGAACATATTTGATAATTTCTCAAGGTATGAGCAACTGTTTTCTGTCAAAGATAATAGCATTCACTTCATACATTTCCTTTCTGTAACAGGTAGTATAGTACCAGTACCACAGAATTATCCATTCTTTGTAGAAGATGGAAGTAAAGTCGTAACTAATCAAGACGTTTATCAAAATAATGAAATTGGTAGCGAACTGGCTTCACATTCATGGATAGAAAAAGATTGGCTTAAGTTCCTTCATGCAGACTACTTTGCTCAGGATGAAGAGAAGATCAGTCAGTATCTTTCGTCTAAATGCGGTATTAAGGCTTTAACAGCAAGTGACTGCTATCGCTTATTCATTGCAAGTGATTCCAGAGTGCCTGTAATTGCATCAAAGATCAAAGAGAAATCAACTAACATTGACTTCTATCACTATTTGCTGCGAATCCAGGATGTTGTGAATAATCTGACTTCGGCAATGCGTCAGAACTATTGCATCCTCACTACAGATGGTAATTCGGAAATGTGGTCACCGATTACAAAGACCATATTCTGGCAAGATGAAGAATGGGAGCAGATGAGCAGTACGGTTTGGATGCCCAAAGAATGTTGTCTTGCTGTCGAGAATTGTTATTTTGATGGATTGGTCGATGAAGAAGCGGCACAGCTCAGGGCATTGTTCAGCACCAAGCAAGTAGTACAGAAATTTAGTATTTCTGGTTTGTATCAGTCATTGCGCACACGTCTTGATGACGTTTTTGCAATGATTACGACGAAGGAGATAAGCAAGGAGTTTCTTAACTTCCTTTTCAAGCATCAGACAGAGTTATTCAAGAATGGACAGATAGATGTAGTGTTTAAGAAAACTCCGATTCTGTGTAAAGATAGTGATGAATTGTCTGCTATTGAGGATTATGGTGGCAAAGTCTATCTTCCAAGCCCAGACGCACTCGACCTTTACAGTCAGCCTTGGTTCAATCGTACGACAATGACTCTGTGCGATGACTTTTATGTTGACCTGTTTGATGGTTCTGAGCGTTGCCTATTCTTTGAGAACTTAGGTCTGAAAATTTTTAGAAAGGTTCATTATCTACGTGCTCATTTGCTGGTTCACCTCGAACGAATTGAAGAAAACCTTAAAGGCAGAGATAACAATATAGCGTTCCATCGTTATATTGCGGATGTTCATGATGAATTGTCAGACAAGGATTTGGAGAAGGTAAAAGAGATGCCTATCTACATTTCATCTCCAAATGCGGAAGGTGGTGTGTTGGTTGAAAGTTCAGAAGACCACTATCTTCCTTCTGAACTTCTAACAGATATTATATCAAAAGACCTTGTCCCAATCACAATCTTAGACTCCATACATCCCGACTATATTGTTAGTGATAAGGACAAAAGATACTTTGTCGATAAACTTGGCAATTTCGAGATTGACGAAGAAGGATTCTATAACTATATAGTTAAAGATGGAAATGTTCCAAAAGTTGTTCCGTATCTGAAAGATGCAGATCGCAATGTAAGATTTTGGCGTTGGGTATGCGATAGCAAGGAAGGTCGAGAGAATAAAGCAAGGCTCAATATCTTACCAATGCTTTTCAGATATGACGAAAGCGTTGCGGATGGTTATGAAGTTCCATCAAAGTTGTTCATATCAGACTTGTATTCAGGTGTGGATGGACTTGAAGTGTTCGTCAGCGAGAATGTAGATAATCCTAAATTTGTTTCACCAGCTTATAAGGAGGAAGGTGTTGAAAGGGATTGGACTGCATTGTTCAAGACTTTGAAGGTCACAGTAGATTATAAGGATATTGTATTCAAGAATGTGCTTCCTAATCTTGCGAAGTATAAAGACACCAAGATTGTAGGCATATTAGCAAAGTACGCTGATACATTAAAGTCAAAGCTCACTGAAGGTGACGAAAGTACAAGGAAGTGTTTAAACAATCTACACCTAAAGTGTAATGATGGCATATATAGAACACCAAAAGATGTTGTTGTATCGGGCAAGTTCTATGATGTAGATATAAATCCTTTCCCTGACGTTGAAATCAACAACCTCGTTTCTGATGAATATATCACATGTACAGAAGATGACACCCAAAGACGCAATGTCATCAAACTCATTGTATCTATTGGCGACAATTATAATGTAAAAGCAGAAAATGCTACTCAACTTCGTAATCTGAAGTTGAGCTATTTTGCTAAACACCAGGATTATTTTGCTCAGACAGAAGCTCATTATCGGATTATCGGCGAATTGGCTAAATTTTATAATACAGATTCAGTTGGTGTTTCTGAAATAATACGAGGCTTAGGTGCAATAAAACTCTATACTACAACAGGTAAGTTCATCAACAGTTTCGGCCAATATCTGAGCACCATTTATATACCTGATTGCCAGTATATGGCTCATGGCGTTACCGAATTGGACTTTGTAAGCGAAAAGTACGATGAATACTGTCCGAATGGTCTCAAACGTATGTTTGTGTACTGCTTCAATGTAAATGACGGCTTTTATGACTATAATCTCAAATTACTCCAGAATGAGAGGTTTGCTCTATACTTCTGGGAAAGCTATGCCCAAGATAGAGAACGGTTCCTGAAGGAAATAATAACTGAAGAAAAACTGAGAAATATTGCTTGTATTCCTACTGCCCAAGGTATGAAGAAACCTATGGAGGTCTATGATTACAGGAACTCTCAGCTTCAGAAGATTGTGCTCAAATTACAAGATGGCAAGGACAAGTTGCCTTCTGTGGAGTTACCTAATTGGGTAGAAAGGATTGGTCTCAGAGGAAGGCTTTATATCCTAGACTGTTTAGAGTATATGAGCCTTGATACTCATGATTATAGACGTGAGGTTATAAAATGGTTTGTTGAGACAAAAGATGAGACTTTACAACGTTACAAGAATGCAATTGACAGATATAGAGAATCTGCGAATTGGTTTAACGGAGCTAAGAATTGGGTTCCGTTGAGTACACTTGTTGCATTGGAGTGGGGAAATGAAACCTTAAAGGGTAATTTCGGAGGTAATGCTTATGTCTGCAATCCATCCTATATGCCAGAGTTCAAAGATGACTATGTGAAGCTGTGTAAGATTCTTGGAATAAAGATTCTGACAAACAATGATTTCACAAAAAAGAAAGCTGGAGCATGTCAGAAAGATACAGTTGCTATAAGAGAAATCTTAAAGCGACTACTTTATCTTGCTTATAAAACAGGTAAGGATAATTGGGAAGAGATATACGCTGGTTACAAAGAAAAGCTTGATAATGCTGATATTTCTAAGTGCGAGAGTATTATCTATTCTTATGATGAGCATATTGTTACTGACTTGGAAATTTATAGCGAAGAAGCTACTGCATTATGGTATGTAGATTCTTGGCAAGGTTCAATGTTCATAGAGATTCTTGACTGGATCATTAAAAAGATTGAAGTAAAAGGAACTTTTGACCAGAACTTTTTACGCAAATTGTTCTTGCGTCCATTTGTCGATTTTATTAAGCTACAGGAAGGAGGATCTCTTCCTACTGCCTTGCTTTCATATTTGGATGAAGCAGAAAGAGCAGGTATTGATGTTGATGAAAATGTCAATGCAGAAGTATTCAACGAAGATGTAAATGATGTCAATAGCTTGCCTGAAGATGTAAGACAGCAAGCAGGCAGTGGTATGGAACAAAGACAGAATCAGTCCTCAGAAGAGTTTGAAGAAGAAGATGATGATGAACCAGAAACTTCCAACACTCATTCTGAGGATGACGTACAACCTTCAACCGAGAGAAAGCGCAGAAGTGATCTTGGAGGTACACACCAAAGACGTGAGCCTTCATCTCACGAGTCAACTTCAGATGAGCCACATCCTACAAGTTCATATTCTGGAGGTTCTGATAGTGGGAAGCCTCAGTCAGAAGAACGGAAATCGTTTACAGACCGTCTGAAAGATAAGTGGGAAAAGCAGAAAAATGCCCCAGTTCAGAAACCGCATAGTTCAAAACGAGCGATGTCTGATGGTGACGTTTTCAGCCAACCATCAACTACACCTTCTGCAAACGAAGGAGAGTTCTTTGATGATAATGTAAATACAAGTCAATATACACAAGACAACAATAGAACATCATATAATCAAGAGCTGGGTTCTAATGCTGGCAACCGCAGTCGAGATAGATTTAGTAGTAAGGAAAAAGCTGCACAGGAGGAGCTTGATAAGGTAAAAGATCAGGCAGATCTTGAAGATGCAATGAGCAGAACCAGGAAATATACATTCCTTTGGTTCAAGTATCTCATGGAACAACTTTTCAATCAAAAAAACAATACTGCAACAACGAGAAGCGTCCAGATTGATTTCCGCGAAGCAAAGGTTTTGGATGACAATACGATTGCCATACTTAAACCAAACCGTGTTGTTCCTAAATGGATTGAACATGCTGATGATATAACCTTGCATATCTTAACAGGTACTGATGCTGAAAAGATAGAAGTAAATCTACAGTACTTTACAGATGATGCGATATGGGCATACTATGAGAATGCCTCAGACTTAGAAGCTAAGATCAATGGAGCAGACAAAGTGAGGCTGATTGCTAATGGAAGTTATGCAAACCATATTGATTCTCTTACCAAGCAGTTTGTAAAGCTTGATTTCGCTGACGATTACAACCTGCGAGACAATCTGCCTGATTGCATAAAATACATTTATGGACCTCCAGGGACAGGAAAAACAACACGTTTAGTCGGTATGATAAAGGATATTATTTCAACAAATGATAATCCTTTAGACATTCTTGTACTTACACCAACCAATAAGGCTGCTGACGTGATTGCTTCCAGATTAGACGCTTGTGAAGAGTGTTCTCAATATACATATCGATTTGGCGTGACTGAGAGTCTGGAATACTTGGAATCAAGTCTAGTATATACTCGTGATGATAATTTCATCGATTATGAAGGACATCATGTTGTTATAACTACAGCAGCTCGTTATCCTTACGATTACCTTATGCCTACAGAAGAAATTATCTGTGACCATCATTGGGACTATGTTATAGTTGACGAAGCATCCATGTTGGATATTGTAACAATGGCATTTATCTTGTATAAAAGTCAGGAATGTCAGTTCATAATATCTGGAGATCCAAAGCAGATACAGCCAGTAAAACAAAATGAAATCCAGCCAGAGAATATATATCAGATGGTTGGTCTCAATAGTTTTGCTGCTGCACAGAATAATCCAAAGGTAGAATGTTTGAAAACTCAATATCGTTCTATTCCTACTATTGGAGATTTGGTTAGTCAATACAGCTACAATGGACTTGTACAACCGAATAGAACACAAAATAGCCAGAGACCTCTTAATCTCGGATTCAAGATTTCAAGCATCAACTTTGTTGGTTTCAAGACAGAACTGTTCGATAATCTGTATGGTTTAGACGCTATTGATGAATCGGCATTCCATCTCTACTCTGCTATATTCGCTTACGAATATGCAAGCTATATTGCCAACCGAATTAATTCTCAAAGTCCAAATGAGCCATACTCTATCGGAATAGTATGTCCGTACAAGAAACAAGCTGATTCTATCAAACAAATGATAGAACTCAGAGACATATCTAATGATTTTTGTAAGGTTTACTGTGGTACGGTTCATAGCTTCCAAGGAGATGAATGTGATATTATGATTGTTGTTCTCAATCCTCCTATGAATGTTGGTCTGAATTCGCATGTCAATAATCAAAATATTATAAATGTCGCGGCAAGTCGTGCTAAGGATTATATATTCTTTTTGGTGCCTGATAACAGAACACCAGGTTTCCCAACAAGAGAAATCTTGGGAAAAATGTCTGGCAACGAAAAGAACATCTTGTTCTGCAATAAAATTGAAAAGATAATGTTTGGACAAGAAGATTACATTCAACAGCACACCAATGTCACATGCCACATGCCAGTAAATGTCTATTATGAACCATCCTCTTTATATGAAGTTAGGAAGGATGATACGGCAGTAGATATTCAGATAAACGAACAGTTTAGGTAACCATTCAAATTATTATGTTAGGATAAGATTTTCGTCGATTGTTAAATTGATGAGCCACTGCGAAGAAGCAGCTCTGAATAAATTGCAATTGGAAAGACAGGAAGAGTCACTTCTTCCTGTTTTTTTATGCTATTTCATAAACTTTCTATTATTGTGCAGATAGACTGCATAGTTTTTTTTTACTTTGCACCCATAAGTTGAACATAAATCGTAAAACGTATGGGACTTTTGGATTTCTTATTTGCAGGTGCAATAATCAATAGCAATAAGAATGTTAAGAAGGCAGGACATAATAGTTCTCAACCTTCACATGGACGTACCTATGACTATGACCATGGGTATGAGGAAGGCTACGATGATAGCTGTTATGACCACGGTTATCACGATGATTATGATTGTCATGATACCTACGATTGTGGTGGCTACGACAATGACTGTGAAAACGATGGTGACTGGTAGTGCACAGATTTTCAAAACAGCATTTACGTGATAGTAATAACAAAACTTTAATACATTTTATAGTTATGAAAAAAATATCATTTATTCTTGCCGTTATTATGGCAATCGTACTCAACTGCAATGCACAGAGCAGATCTAATGGGTGTTATCGTGGATTTATTGATGCCGGTTATTCCATCGGCATCGGTGACTATGAGTTTGGCCGTTTTGAGGTTAACACTTCTCATGGCTATCAATTCAATCCATACCTGTTCCTTGGTGCAGGAGTTGGTCTGCACTTCATGTCTTCATACGAAACAAAGGATATGGATATTCCTCTCGATGTTAGAGATAGCCAGGTGGACATTCCTGTCTTCGCTAATATCAGATGCAATTTCAGCAAAAAGAAGGTGTCTCCGTTTGTAGATGTGAAAGGTGGAACATACGTCACAAATAACGGAGGGTTGTATGTCAATGCTTCAGCAGGTTGCAGGTTTGCCATCAATGAGAAACAGGCAGTTAGTTTTGCTGTTGGTTACGCTTCAGAAAAACTGGAGTTCGAGACCTTTGACAGGTTTACAAGCCACACCAGTATGGATTATACCCGCAGTCCAAGGAAACTTGACACAGAGGCCATCACTTTGAAAGTAGGTTTTGAATTTTAGTATATTACCCTTAAACATCTTACAGCAATGAAGAAATTATTATCAGCCGTGCTCTTGGCATTACTTGCCTGCACAACAACGAATGCTCAAATTCTCAGGGCAGACGAATTGGAGAACTACGCAAAGGAAAAGTATGGTGAGAAGTGGGTGGATGCAGCCGCCAATCTGGGTTCGCAACTGATCTTGGACAAGAACAATGCCATCACCTACACACAGGTGATACCGGCAGAGGGAAAGACCAAGGAGCAACTCTATGTATTGTTGAACTACTGGTTCACCGCAACCTTCAATGATGCCAATTCAGTCATCAAATTGAATGATAAAGAACTGGGAACTATCATCGCTCAGGGCTATGTTGAAAGCATTGCACAACATGCTGGTGGAACCAACTCCTACAACGTGAATCTAAGACCTGTCATCAAATGCGACATCAAGGACAACAAGGTTCGTGTCACCTACACCGTTCCCTTCTATTCCGTTGTCGTAGCAGTTGGAGGTGGATGGATGGGTGCAATGGGTGGCACAATTCCGACTCGTTCCGACCAGAACTGGACATTAGACCAATGCTTCCCCTTCGCCAAGAAGGATTCTCACAAGAAGACATCCAGTAAAGCTCTCGTCATGGCACATGCCTATTCAAATGTCGTTATGGACAAGATAGAAGAGTGCATCAAGAACGGCTTATCGGGAAATGAAAATGAAGACTGGTAAGCAATCACCCTTAAACAATTTGGCACTATGAAAAAGGTATTATTGCTTTTCTGCATGATTGCTACACTCGTTTCATGTGGAAGTAAAAATGAACAATGGGAATACAAGGTCGTCAAGGTGGCAGGAAAAGATGCCGAGGTGATGGCAGACTTCGGTACACTTGTTTTTACTGATCAGACCTCCATGTTGAACAAAATGGGCAAAGAAGGTTGGGAACTGGTTAGCACCTATACGGAAACAGGGACAAGTTTCCCAAACTTTGGCAATTCTGAATATGTCACAGGGCTCCGCACAAACACAAGAACCGTGGTGGTGAACTTCGTGTTCAAGAGAATCTCTGATGGAAAGGAAGAAGCGAAGAAGCCCGAAAAGAAATCAGAACAAAAGAAATGAGGTGTTTTGTTTTCTCCCTATTAACAACAATAGTTCTATCGTCTTGTTCTCACAAGAATGAGGCGATAGAACTTACTCGTAGCTTCTTCACATCTTTATCTGATTCTACATACGGAAGTCCAACGGACTTCTATCCGCAGTATGACAGTTTACAGATTGAAGCTAAATCAGATGTTGTGGACATAGAAGAATCAGACATCACAGTGAAGAACGATTCTATCATTGTTCGCTGCATGAACAACTATACCGATGCAAAAGGAACTTTCAAACAGGACAGTGTAGTAATATTCATTACCAAAGACAAGGATTCTGAATGGTATATCTACAACAGCCAGGGACTCATAACCATAGATAAAGACATCGAATGGTTTGGGAAAAAGACAGGAGCATTAGGCAAGAAGCCGATGAATGACTTGCAACTTGCAGAGATGCTGGGTAATCTATACAGTCTGATGAGAGAAAAGTATTTGGAACAATATATTGAACTAAAGACTCAGGTAGAAATTCTTGACTGGTCATGGGAAACAAGTTACGACGGCACCGCACATGGTGAAGCTCGTATCAAGAACAAACTGCCATATTCCGTATCTGGAATCAAGTATCAAGTAACGTATTACGACCGACAACAAAATTTCATGGCAGAAGACGATGGCAGTATCAGTAAGACACTGAACCCTGAAGAAAAGTATAACTTCACGTTTTGGAGTTCCAATGCAAAATATCCATCGAGGGCAAGACTCACTTTAGAGTTCTCCGATAGAGTCGTTTATGACCTGATAAAATCCAAGTACTATACAGGGACGGAATATCAGGACTACATCAAGAAAAGCAAGAAGCAGGATAAAAGTACGAAAGAAATTTAAAGCTTTATGTTACGACATTTCCTAATGTAATCTAACAGGATGGCAGGGTCAATGACTTTGCCATCTTTTTTTGTCGTTAGGTGAAGATGCGGTCCCGTGGACATGCCTGTATTTCCAGAGACAGCTACAACTTCTCCTGCATTGACGTATTGTCCGTCCCGAACAAGAACAGAAGACAGATGGCAATAGCTGATAGAGTAACCAGCTGTTTGTATAATGGCATATTTGCCAGAACGCTTGTTTTGTCCAACACTCACCACCTTTCCTGGTAACATGGAAAACACTTTTTCATAATGCGCTTTCAAGTCCACCCCATTATGCATACAGTACCTATGTAAGATAGGATGATGGCGCATACCAAACAAAGACGTTATATGGATGCGTTGCAACGGCAATGAAACATGCAGGAGCGGCAATATAAAATCCGAGGCATTGCTAATACTCGTAACACCTCCAGTCATGCCTTCCATATCAGAAATGTTCGTCACAGAATCCAGTGACGCAATACTATCCACAGGCGCAAGTTGTCTTGCTTCTTGTGGATCTTTCTTTTTGTGTTTGCGCTTACTCTGTACCTGTCCAATCGTGTTGAACTGAGCTCGTGTTACTGAACACGACACAAAGAGTAGGAGTATAGAAATGAGTATGCTTTTCGTTTTCATGCTGCAAAGTTAGTGCGACTGGTATTCATCTAAACCAAACATTGCAGAAAGACCTTATTTCCCTAACTTTATTTATGTTTATAGTATGATTATTATGAAAAAATCATACTACTATCATAACGATATATAAAACTAACACGATAACAGCTGATGCATAAACCTACTTCAATATATCCACTGTAACTTTGCTTTCGAATTGGTTGACTACACAGCGGTCAATCCTTACGTATAGGCACTTTGAAGCGAGTCAAATAAAGAATAATGTATAATTGAAAAAAGCAAATGAACTACAGTTTTGAAGAGAACGAGATGCCTTTTGACATCCTCACACGTTTCGGTCTGACGCAGACCATGATAGAAGACCTGCCTACCGATGTCCTCCAGAACATCTACAATGGCAAGAAGTCACCAGTCTTGCCTGTACATATCACGGCAGACGATGGTGAAGAAGTAAAGGCAAGAACCCGATTCAGTCTTGTTAGAACGGAAGAAGGTGGTGTCGATGTGCTCTTCTATCCCCAACTTGACGAGTATGACCTTAAAATGTTCAACGAGAGCCAAAGCCAGAACCTTCTTGCAGGAAAGCCGATCATTGGACATCTGGAAAGCAACGAGGTCGGCAAGGAGCTTGGTGGAAAGTCTTTCTTCCAGCTTGACCCGGAAAGCAAGCAGGTCATGAGCGTTCCGACCCCTGTCATTGGTCGAAACATACAGTATATCGCCGACCGCTATCACCTCACTGGCGCAGAGATGCAGAAATTGCAGAACGGAGACATCCTCACCATCATTGAAGACGAGGAAGAATATTCCATTGGTATAGACCTCAATGCAAAGACTGGCATCCGTTTCGCAGCAGGCAACGACATGGTCTGGAAGCGTGAAGGCAAGCGTGAATGGGACAAGTACAGTTTTGGCATCTTTGGTTGCTGGGCAATGGACGAGGAAGGTAACCTCGACTATGTACCCGAGGAAAGCTACACAGAAGGGATGTGGAACGAACTGAACAACAAGAGCAGAGCCAAAGCCATCAAGCTTTGAGCAGCACACCATCGTTGCACCCACATGCTCTTTCAACAAAGAGAAAGTATAAGGGCATATACCAAACAAAAGGAAGCCTACAGTAACAACCCTCAAAAACAAAACAATATGGCAAATGTAAAATACTACCCAGAAGATGTGCTCGTGGAGAAAGTCCAGAGCGGAGAATATGGCTGGCTCGACTATATCAACCATCACTCACCTGAATGGCAGAAGGAATACACCGCTTACTGCATGGAGAGAAATCTCGTCGTGAATGAAGAATCGGCAGAGGAATTTGTCGATTGGAAGGGTGAGCAGATTGAAGCCGGTGAATAAGTAATGTAACACCATTATAGAATATGTCTATCAGATCAAACTCATTACCAGTAGGAAGAGACCTGTCTCCAGAACTTCAGGAGATAACTCCGACGCAATGGAATGCAAGCCCACATCATCCGACAAGGGGAAGGTTATCAGCTCGCAGTCCAAGGGCATGACTCTCCCCTGCTGACATACTCCATCACAGCGCAGCAGATGAGAGACCTTGTTGACTGGGGCACCAATTCAGCCAACAAGAAAGCCTATAACACCTTTGCCTCCCTCGTGAGCAACGATTTCTATATGCCCCGCAATTTTGTACATGCCCGCAATGCCAACGGACGTGTGGCCATGGGACTTCACGGCTACCGTATTGGTGTTGGAGAGTATGGCCGACTGCCATGGGACAGACGATGTGCCCACATGATGATGGATCCATACCACGGACGTTTCCTTGGATGGACACCAAGAAACCAGGAAGGATTCCACATGCGCCGTGTCGGTGGAGCCATGTTTATGCAAGGAGCACCTTTGGTGCCAGAACGCCCTGACGGCAGGATAAAACCAGGCGAAATGCAGAACGGTGGCTACGGCTTTTATTATAAAGGAAGACAACAGAACATGGTGCAGCAACCTTCACAGGACGTATTGTCAGACTTGCAATCTGTCATTCCCCCTGTGGAGGTGCGCCCTCGTTCTACAGAACCCGCAAAGCCATACAACGAACTGATTACCTCCAAGGTCTATTTCAGTAACGAGAAGTGGCAGGAGTGCCTTGCTTCTCATGGCATTGTCATTGACCCAACAAGTAAAACACTGACTGTTCAGTCCACTGCGACAAGACAAGACTTTGTCTACGACCTTACCGACGAAGAGTTGAGAAAGCTCACCAGTAACTCCGTCAAGGAAGTGCCTGTTCAGAATCGCATTGACCTCATCAACAATGTCATCAAGAATGATTTTCAGGACAAGCTGACCATGGATATGCTCAACTCAAAAGAGCAGATAGGTCTGAAACTCACCCCCGAGGTTGAAGCGGAACTCAACAGTAGGCAACAGATTGTTATCGACCAATCACAGCCACTTGTTTATGACGATCAGGCCGTAGTCGAGCCAGAAGACCGCAGTGTGGCCCATGTCGATGGCAACAGCCTTTACGAGATAAATGAAGGCAAAGGATGGTTCCGCGAAGGCAAGCACGGAAGAGAGGTACAGGTTGATGACATCAAGGTGGAGCCTGTCCGTGACGAGAAGGGCGAGATACAGAAAGACGAGAAAGGCAATGCCCTGTTCCGCATGACCGCAGTCATCAACGGTGAAAGTATCAGCCATGAGATTACCCAAAAGCAGTATGACAAATTCATGGCCATCGATGATTATCATCGCATGAAGCTCTTTTCTCATATCTTCAAGGAAGTCGATATGAAGAATGTGCCAGGTATGCAGTCAAACATCGGTGCAAAGATAGGAGGAGCCCTCCTTGCCGGCATTGCTGTCATGGGAGAATTAGGCAGAGACCGATACGAACCTGCCGTTTTTATAGAACATCACCACGACCCACATCCGCATGTCTATTTCAAAGGCGGTGTTGACTCACCCCAAGACCTCGCTTCCAGAGCCTTCGATGCAGGGCTCAATGCAGGAGAACATGGCGTAGGCATGGGACATGGAAGATAAACAATAAAACACAGGTTTTCAGCCAATGACAGACGAACAGACATTTGAGAACTACCGTAATCGTCTTGACATCCGGGACGTACTGGAAGACGCAGGCTACACGCTCTACAAGCGTGATGGCTTGCGCTATCCTGCCTATGTCCGTTTGGACAGTGACGGACGCAGAATCAGTGGTGACAAATACATTGTCAGCCCTGGTCGCAACTGCTGTTTCCAACCACCAACAATCAAGCTATACTCCGTCACCTCCTTCATTTGGGAGCACCCAGACCTCTTCTCAGAATACAAGCAAGGTGTCAAGGAGTCTGCCCTTGTCCATAAAGTGTGCCAGCGGCTTCTCAATATGCCTGTAGAGCAAACAAAAAGGAGAGTCTTTGACCCCGTGCGTGATGGAAAGCCTTTTGATATGAAGGACTATCAAGTTCAGCATTTCCATCCCAATGACTTTGACTCTCAGAAGCCATTCTATGTCTTCTTCAAGTCCAGAGGGATAGATTTTGCCACACGCTGTGCCTTTCATGATAGTTTTGTACTTGCTACAAAGACAGACAAAGATGGCAGCATCTACAAGAACCTCTCCTTTCCCATGCACATTCCCGGGCAACCAGACAGATGCGTTGGATTCGAGGAACGAGGTTATCCACGCAAGGACGGCACAGCCCGAAAAGGAATGGCGGCAGGCAGCAATGCAAGCGAAGGAGTATGGATGGCCAGTCCCAAGGGAACAGACCTTAAAGATGCCAAGCATGTCTTTATCTTCGAGAGTGCCTATGATGCCATGTCCTTCTATCAGTTGCGGATGAAGCAGGAATCGGGATTGGACTATCAGGGACGGCGTGAATTGAAATCGGCAGTCTTTGTCTCCACAGGAGGAAACCCAAGCTACGGACAGATTCATGGTCTCATCACCCACGCCCCCAATGCCACGTTTCACTTTGCTTTTGACAATGACATGGCAGGTAAACAGTTTGCCGACAACTTTGAGGAGATAGCGAGAGCCATGAGTCCTGTTGCCCCGGACAAAGTGGCTGTTGAGATGAAACCCTTTATTGAGAGCCTGCCAAAACCATTGGAGACAACGAAGGATTTGCTCGCCATTGATGACGAGCAGTACGATGAACTTCCCAAGCCGTTACGAGAGCTCTATCTCAAATATGACTCAGCAAGGGAAGAAGCCCTAGAGTATCACTATTCCCCTTTCTTATGTCAGGAAGACAAACAGGATGCTGCGGACAAGATGAATATGGCATATAAAGAGTTCAAGGATGCATTGTTTGAGAAACTGAATGTGAAGGAGGGACAGAGTCTTCAACCTGTCAAGACCATGCGGGAGACTCCATCAGAAGGTTATAAAGACTTCAATGACGAATTGTTGGACAAGAAGCAGTATGCCCTCACCGATGTCATAGAAACAGCCTTTGACGATGACGGCACAGACCTGACTATTGAGCGACAGGAGGAGAACGAAGAGACTAAACATCACGGAATGAAGCGATAAGGAATATGGAAGACATCATCCACAGATTCAAGGTTATCACGTTGCGCCCCCACTGGTCGCAATACATCATCTCTCAGGGCTTGGCGTTTATCATCAGCTGCGCCCTCTTTCTCGTAGCAGGACATGACAGCATCACCTACAAGTGGCCGTTTGTCGTTCTCGGTTCCATCATGACATGCTTCATGCTCTATGGATGCCTGTATCTCCATAAGCTGAGATACATCATCACCTCAGAGCAGCTCATCATCCAGCGTGGAGTCTTGACGAGAACCAGTGACTACATTGAGTTGTACAGAGTTGTTGACTTCAGCGAGAACCGTGATATACTTGAACAGCTGTTCGGCTTGAAGACCGTATGGATTTTCAGCGGCGACCGCACCAATCCCAAGCTCGACATCTACGGCATCAGGGAGAACATCGATGTGGTAAACATTGTACGTACAAGAGTGGAATATAACAAGCGAAGAAAGGGCATCTATGAAATCACCAACAGATAACATCATTATGCGTATCAGAACAATAGCCAAGGAATACGATGGCAGGTGGATGATTGTCTCTGCCATCGCCCTTGCCATGCTCCTGTTTGGGACAAGGGCACATGCCCAGATTGTTTCCAGCAATCCTCTGGAGTATGTTGCTTTGGCAGAGGGCAATGACCTTATCAATGGTCAAATCAAGCATCAGATTGAGGACCAACAAAAGACTGCACTTCTTCAAAACACCATCGCAGCAGAGTTTACACAGATACACAAATGGGAGAAGAAGTACAATAGCTATCTGAAAACAGCATCGGGCTATGCCTCCACGCTGAAAGCATGCACCTCATTATATGATGACGGAGTGAGACTCTTCATCAACCTTTGCTCTTTGCGAAAGGCTATCGCATCCAATCCCCAGGGCATTGTAGCGACGATGAGTATGAACAACCTCTATATCGAGACAGCCACGGAACTCGTCACTGTATATACCACACTCAAAGAAGCCATAGCCAAGGGAGGCAACGAGAACATGCTGACAGGAGCAGCAAGAAGCAAAACCCTTTGGGAGTTGAACGACCGGCTTGCCCAGTTTAACAAGAAACTCACACGCCTGTGTCTCAGCATCCGCTATTACACCATGGCAGATGTATGGAACAATGTGACCGCAGGCATGATAGACAGAAGCAACGCAGAGATTGCCGCCCAGGCACTGGGAAGATGGCGCAGGTGTGCCAATGTAGTTACACCATAAATAAAATGATTGTATCAGGATAACAACATGAGTATTCGCATTTGTTCATACATAAGAATGGTTGTTCTCACCATCCTGCTTTTCGGGAAAAGCGTGAGTCTTCTTGCCCAGGGCAATGACCCTGTATTGGCAGGAATGATACTCATGTACACAGACAAAGCCAAGAAGGAGCTGAAGCAACAAGAGAAGATGATGCTTCTGGAATCCACAGGACATATCTGGATCAAGGAAGAGGTGGAAGGCACCTCTAACCTGCAGAAAGAGTTCAATGACTACCTCGACAAGTTCCACAGCATCATCACCTATGCTGCACAGATATATGGCTTCTATCATGAGATAGACCGTCTCATCGACCAGCTTGGGACATATTCCAACCAACTCGGCACTCACACCACCAATGCCCTTGCAGTAGCCCTTTCCTCCAACAGAAACAAGTTGTATAGGGAACTCATCATGAACAGCGTTGATATTGTGAATGATGTAAGGCAGGTCTGTTTGTCAGACACCAAGATGACAGAGAAGGAACGTCTGGAGGTATTGTTTGGCATCCGTCCCAAACTAAAAACCATGAACAGGAAACTCAAAAGGCTGATACGTGCAGTAAAGTACACTTCGCTGGCAGATGTCTGGGCAGAGATTGACTACAATGCCAGGAGCGAGGCTGACAAACCCACCATCGTACAGCAATGCAAAGAACGTTGGAAGAGAAATGCCAACCGAAGGAGCAGCGAGAGCCATTAAGCTCGCTTAAATGGCAGAGTCGCGTCTGAGGAAGACGGAGTCAAGGTTTGATAAAGTATAAGACATATCAGGATAACAAAATAACAAACAATCAATTATATCATAGAACCATGGGTTGGGCATCATTATTGAAAACTGCTCTCCGTCTTGGCGGTAGAGCAACAAAGGCGACATTCTCCACGATGGGCAGTGCCGCACTACATCCGCAACAGACGTTGAGAGGAATGGGCACGGCAGTAAAGTCTGCGACAGTCGGAGGAGCACTCGGCTATATCGGTTGGGAAAAGCTCACCACTGACAAGAGTGTGGTAGGCATTGTAAGCGATGCTGTCATTGGAGAAAAGACTACAGACAAGATTGGCGATACCATTTCAGACATCGGTGAAGGTGTCCGTGACATAAAAGACTCTGTCAATGGTCTCAGCAGCGGTGTCAATGGAGCCGTCGAAAGCATTGACAGCAAATGGGAAGGCATGTCAGGTTTCCTCCGTGCCATGTTCTCTGGTCATGGCGGTGACATGATGGGAAATTTCTTCAGCAACATTGGTCGTGGCAACGTTTCAGGACTGAGCATAGTAGGGCTTATCGTGTCTGCTCTGCTTGTGTTCGGGCGTTTCGGGTGGCTTGGCAAGATAGCAGGAGCCGTTCTCGGCATGATGATGATAGGCAATAATTCCAGTCTGAATCAAGTGTTTGGAGGCAGCAGGGCATCACATAACACCCCATCAGAGAGCAAGCAACCAGAAGTCGAGCATACCAATGGTGGTGGAAGACGCAGATAAACAAAACAACATAAAAGAGTACACAATGCAATTTACACAAGAAATGATGCTGCAATCCGACAGTGGCTATTGCATGCCATTCGAGGAAAGAAACGGAGACGTGCAGATGAGCCTTGGATATGGCAAGCAGAAACATCCGCAAACAGGAGAAACCTTCTTCAATCATGGAGTAGATTTCAAGGTCAACAACTACCTCCTTTCCGCTGTGGCTACCGGCAAGGTCACAGGATTAGGCAATGATGCCATCCACGGCATCTATCAAGTCACACGCTACGGGGACTATGAAGTCATCTACAGCCACCTGAGCAATGTCTTTGCCAACTACGGGAAAGAGGTCAAGGCAGGTCAGGTTATTGCCGTCAGTGGCCGCTCACTGCACATCGAGGTGAAATACAAAGGAGAGGAACTCAACCCTTTGGAGTTTCTGACGATGATCTACAGCAACCTGAAGGTCATGGAGCAGCATGGCAGACCTGGTGCCGCGCCACAGTTCGTCACCTTGGACATGGATGTGCGCACTGCATACGACAAAGACCAGAAAGAGATTGAAGATCTGATGATGCGATTTTTCCCAGACTACATGACAGACATGAGTAAGGGCATTTACGTTTTACCCGAGCATACGGAGCTTGCCTTGCGCAACATCTTCACCATGTCTGCCATGAAGCATTACTTCTTCGAGACCATTCCAAGCATGGCAAACCCACTGGGTATGGGTGCCAAGAGCATACCCATTGCAGAAAGAGTGCAGAACCTGCTGATAGCCGATTTCCTCAACTATCTTGCCTTGCGACATCAGATATTCCTGTCAAGCATGAGTGCTGTCGAAAAAAAAAAGCCCAAGACAGAGCCATAGCGACGAGTGGTCTGGTGGATCCACTGGCGGGATTGGAAATTGACGTACAGAGTTTCGATATTCCCCGGCTTGTCAGTGTCTATCCAGACAAGTCTGGTATCAGATGGTGGACAAAAGCATGGTTTAACAACAGCGAAGCAGGCGAATCCGCCATCGAGATAGAACGTGAGCTTGCCATCAAGTTCATCAATGACAACATTGAAAAAGACGCATGGCTTGAAGAGTATTTCCCGAAGCAGATGGAAGTCTATCACAACGCTATCGAGCAGACCCGAGAACAAATCCTCAATCAATTAAACCTCTAACATATCAAGTATGGCAGAGTCAGAACAAGACAAAATATTCAGAACAAAGGTAATCCCGATTATGGATAACGTTCGGGACAGGCTTTTGAGAAATCAGGCGGACGAGTTTAGGGAACACTCCTTTTCTTTCGGCAGCTTGATGGCTGGTGCCATTGGTCCAGACGGAGGTATGGCAGCAACCCAATCCTATAATGACAGTTTGCGATATACAGGAAAGTGGAACTCCAAGACCACTGAGGACTATATCGAGATGGTCAAGAAGGAGTTGAAGCTCGTAGGAGTCACGGTTGATGCTGCCATGGAGAAGAAGATGATAGACAAGATGATAAAGGACAAGATTCCTCGCTCATCCATTGAATATATCATCAGGAAAGCAGCTACAAGCACCCTTTTCTACCTTCCCCAAGAGGTGGCGAAATCACCATTGGAAAAAAGCATGGATGCAGAAGCCGAGCGACGTTATAACCCGTCAGCATGGGAGAAGAACACAGGACGTGCCATAGGTTCTGTCACTGACCTACTCTGTATGGGAGGTTTTGGCGGTGGTTGGAAGACTGCTGCCACCTGGGTCGGCGGCGATCTTGTCTTGTCTCATTTTGCAGATAAGCATGAAGACCGTTCCGATGTTCCCCTTGTCGTCCGTCCCGGCATGGAAGAAGAATATCGTAAAGCTCAGAAGGCGGTCAAACAGCAAGAGCAAAAGGAGGAGAAGCAAGGCTCCACAGCAGAAAGCAAAGAAGTTGCAGAAGAGGAAACGCCAACTGAAACACCTGCATCATCTGAGCAGACACCAGCAGAGCAAACTGCCGATACTCCAGAACAGACCAATATGGACGGTTGGCAGGGATTGCTCACCTCTTTTGGGCTGAATGGGATTGGAGACATAACCCATAACCTTGGCTATGTGTTGGCCATGCTTCCTGATATGCTTGTAGGATTGTTTACTGGCAAGACGAAGTCCATCAATTTGAAGGACAACATGATGCCTATCGTCTCCATTGTTGCAGGAATGTTTGTCAGAAACCCCATCCTAAAGTTGGTACTCATTGGCATGGGAGGGTTGAACCTCATCAACAAGGCTGGGCATGAAGCGATGGACAACTTTAAGGAACAGCAACATCCAGAGACAAGCCACTCACAGACTCATTACCGTGTCTATCCAGACGAGCCCCTCAATGGGCGTATCGTCAATCCTGAGATACGTGCCAACTGCCTTGTTGCGACGATAGACCGTGTACCCTGCACCATTGCTCTTCCTGATAGAGTTGTTGATGCCTACGCACAGGGAGCGTTACCAATCAACACCCTCGCCAATGCCGTATTGGCAAGGCATGCCCAGATGCGCCAGATGGCATCTGAGAACTATGAGGCAAACGAGAGACAGACCATTGTAAGACCACTTGCTCAAAGATAACAGATCAGATATGAAAAGATATTGGTATAAGTTCCGTGTCAAGTACGGCAAAGTTCTCGACACGGGAAAGCAGAAAAAAGTCAGTGAAGAGTATCTTGTCGATGCAGAGAGTTTCACTGAGACTGAGAAGCGAGCCACCAAGGCAGCTACCGACCTCATTGGTACAAGAGACTTCGACATCACGGCCATCTCACGTGAGCCCATCACTGAAATCCTCCACGAAGAGGAGAATGAAGACAATCACTGGTACAAGACCGTTGTATCATTGGTTAGTGAAGATGCCGAGACTGGGGTGAAGAAGTTCTCGCCGCAGACCATCTATGTCAATGCCTCAAATACCACAGAGGCAGACCGTCTGCTCAGGGAACATATGTCGGACACCCTGTCCGATTGGGAAGTAAAGTCCATCACTGAAACAAAGGTACTTGGAGTGCTGGGCTACAAAGGATAACAAAGACAGCTGAATTATGACAGAAAAGAATCAACAAGAAAAGATGGCCGCAGAACGTCAGGTGGAACTGTTCACCCATGCTTTTGAGAAAGCCAAGGATAATGGTGGCGTTTGGTTGGACAACAAAGGCCGTAAGGCTCCCGGACTCTACCAGAAGCATTTGCAGGTATCACCCTTCAATGCCCTCATTCTGGGTATGCACGCAGACCAGAACAACTACAAGACCAACCAGTACACCCTTTTCTCTGATGCAAAGAAGCGAGGAGAATCCGTACAGACCAAGGAAAAAGGCGTGCCGTTCCTATGGTACAGCTGGAACGAGTATGTCAGCAAGAGTAATCCTGATGACAGAATTAGCCGTGCCGACTACCAAGCCCTGACAGAAGAGCAACAGTCCGACTACAAAGGCATCCGTACCCGTGAGGTTCGTGCACTGTTCAATATTGAGCAGACCACATTACCCATGGTTGACAAGACTTCCTATGAGAAGGTGGTACAGGACTACGGACGTTTGGAAGACCGTGTCGATGTGGCAGCAGCCTCAGAAGAGATCCGTCATAGAGTAGAGAATTTGTTGGCAAACGCAGGTCAGTATATGGTTGAAATCCGTCCCGACGCATCAGGAGTGGCACATTACGACAGTGCGAAGGATGTCATCTTCTTGCCAGAAGTCTCATCCTACGAGAACTATGAGGACTACGCAAGAGATGCCGTTTCTCTCCTTGTCTCTGCCACAGGTCATCAGCAACGCCTTGCCCGTGAAGGAATGGGGGTTAAGAACGGCAAGACCTCACCAGAAGATGCCGAGAAGCAGGAACGCCTGATTGTAGAGGTTGCCACTGCTGTCAAGTTGCAGGAATTGGGCATTGCAGCAAAACTCTCTCCTGAAAGCTTGAAGATGACCGATTATTGGTCAAGGGAACTCAGAGAAAACCCCTGTTTAGTGGACATCGTCGAAAGGGATGTCAACAATGCCGTTGATATGCTCCACAAAGCTGAAAGAGGAGAGAAAGTAGAGCTCAACAGCCAGGCAGCACAGAAACAGATTAACGCCATCCGCAGCATCCTTCCGAAGCATTTCTATGTGGCAGACGAAATCAAGACCTTGCCTAACAGGGACACCAAGGAGTTTGTCATCGTCAAAGACCCCAGCAGCAAGATGGCTGATGTGGTTCTTCCCGAAGGAGCGTCGTTGGGTGCAGACAATGATATTCCAGGAATGAATAAAGGACGTATCGAACACGCTTTGCAGAAAGAAGGTTATGATACGGTCACCTTCTACAATGCCGATGTCTCCATGGGCTATCGTCCTGACGACAGTTTCTTTGATGGAAAGGCTGTTTCTGTTGCCCGGCTCAACAAATGGAACATAGACACCATCACACTTCTCGACGTGTCGGATGCCGTCAAGCGTTCTGGAGCCGTTGACTTCGAGAGGATTCTGATGATGCGGGACGATGACGGCAAGTGGGCACTCTATATGAAGCCAGAGAACGAGAAGAGTTTCTGTGTCTATCCTGACAAAACAGATGTCAACCTCTTTTTCACGACCGTAAAGCAAGGTAACGAGGAAGTGTCAGAGGCGATGCGTCAGGATATGGCGCAGAAATACTACCTTGCCACCACAGAGAAGCCCGAACAGAGGGTTGACATTTTCAAGAGTGATGCTACTCCCGAAGAACTCAACCAGATTGAGAGAGTCAACATCTTCAAAACCAAGGCCACCGAGACACAACCCAGTGTTATCCTCTGCTTGCCTACGGTAAACGGAGAGAAGCTCAAACCTCGTGAGGTCACCTCCTCACAATGGCAACGCCTTTGGCTTGCGGATGACATGCAGGACTACAAGAAGCATCTTGCTGCCAGTCTCTTTGCAGATGTTCTGCGTAAGGGTCGCATAGATGCTGTCGCTGTAGGTACAGACAAGTCCGAGCAGGAGGCACAGACTGAGGATGTCGCTCAGAAGCCTGTTCAACAAGAAGATAAAACAGAGGAGGATTCCAAGAAGGAAGATAAGCAAAAATAAGAAGCCAAGGAAGAAACGACAAAGGCAGAGACCAAGGCGGTGGCTGCTGCCAGCCTCTCTCCCATGCTTAAACAATTCTACGACCTCAAAGCCAAGCACCCGGATGCCATTTTGCTATTCCGCTGCGGTGATTTCTACGAGACATACTGCAATGATGCGGAAAAAACTTCCAAAATACTTGGCATCACACTCACCAGGAGTAATCGCACCAAGGACATTGAGGGCAAGCCGCTCAGCATGGCAGGTTTTCCATACCATGCCCTTGACACCTACCTCCCCAAACTGATTCGGGCAGGCGAGCGTGTAGCCATCTGTGACCAGTTGGAGGCTCCTAAAAAAAATCAGGAATCCGCTGAAAACCAAGTGGTGGAAAGTGCCAGGCAAGAAGAAAGCAAATCATCTGGAAGACACCGCTAATGTTTAGACCGACATGTCAAAGAACAAAGAATACATAGAGAAGTATGCAGAGTATGCCATGGAGCAGATGCGCCGCTATGGCATACCTGCTTCTGTTACCCTGGCACAAGGCATCTGCGAGAGCGCAAGCGGACAGAGTGAACTGTCTCGTAAGGGCAACAATCATTTCGGCATCAAGGCTACCTCCAGTTGGATTCAGAATGGAGGCAAGTACCTTGTCTATACCGACGACCGTCCTAATGAGAAGTTCTGTCAGTATGCTTCTGTGGGAGACTCCTACGAGCACCATTCCAAGTTTCTGAAAGAGAACAAGCGGTATGCAGCCCTCTTCAAACTCTCTCCAGACGACTACAAGGGATGGACTGCTGGTCTACAGAAGGCAGGCTATGCTTCCAGCGGCAAGTATGCTTCCACGCTTCAAAGCATCATTGAGGCTAACGACTTGCAGAAATATGACCGCATGGTCATGCAGGAGATGCAGGCGCAAGGCAAATCCTTTGGTGTCGCTGCCAACCCTCGTAGCAACGAAGGGCATACAGTCCAAGTTGTTGAAACGGACTCAGAGAACAAACATTACTCTTATCCCTTGAAACGCAGTGAGTTTATGCTTGTCACCTCGCCTTTTGGAATGAGGAATGACCCAATGAATCCTGGTGCAAAGCAGATGCACAAGGGCATTGACATCCAAGCGAAGCATGACGAAATCCTTGCTACAGAAGATAAAGGTAAAGTCATCAAGGTGAACAACAACACTGATGGAGGTGCCGGTCGTTATGTCACTGTGGAATACAGCAGACCGAATGGCAACAAGTACCAATGCACGTATATGCACCTTAGCCGCATTGATGTCAAGGTTGGCGATGAAGTGAATGCGGGACAAAAGCTTGGCATGTCTGGCAATACTGGCACCCGGACAACGGGTGAGCACCTTCATTTCAGTGTCAAGAGTGTGTCATCTGATGGTACAAAAAGGGATATAGACCCTGCTGCCTATTTAGCGGAGATTTCTCAAAAGGGAGGAATTACTCTCCAGACCCTACATAACGGCAAGGATATAACAGCCCAGTATAAGGCACAAAATCCAATAGATGTAAACAGTGATAGAGAGGTTGCAAGCAATCCAGAGGACTGGATGAAGAAATTGCTGTCTTCCGAAGACAGTGGCGTTAACATGCCTCTCGGAGACCCTGTGATAGAACTCATGATGACTATGTTCACCTCCCTCATGGCTCTTGCATTGCAGATTGACAACAAAAGTGAGGAGGAGAAGATGCAGAAGGCAACGGAAGCTGCCATCACCAAGTCCATCGACCTCACCTCTCTTCTTCCCTCTTATAGAATTTGTTCCATCACTCTACAGGGTAACAAGCCATTCCTTCAAGTGGACAATGGTAGCGTACAGTTTTCCCGTGAGCTTACAAATGCAGAAATCGTTAAGATACAGCAGACCCTTGGCAATACGGCGTTGAGTCAAGAAGAAAAACGAAGAACCATTGCCACCATCATCAACTCCGCTGTTGTCTCTCACCAAATGTCTCAGAATTATGAGAATGGCATGGGTGCTCAGGCAGACAGACAAGAATCAGTTCAAATCAGATAATTCGTACAACAAAACAATTCTATTATGATCAAATGTAACGTAACAGTATGTGGCACCGTATCACGCCAGGCGCAGATTCGTGCCAACAAAGAAGGGAAACAATTCATCTCGTTCGGAGTGAAAGTCGTTATCCCTGCCAAATCAGGCATCAACAAGACGATTGAAATCAGTGTTGCCAAAGACACGGACAATCAAGGCGAAGCCGTCAATTATCCTGTTGGTTCACGCATCGAGGTGGCTGGTGTACTCCAGTTTCACAAGAAAGGGGACATCGTCTATTACAACCTCTCCGCTACAGGTGTGAACAACTTCAACGCCAGTAGTCAGGATGCTATCACTGGCAGCATGGAGTTCCGTGGTACCATCGGGAAACAGGTTGATGTGAAGACGGACAAGAAGGGCAATCCCTATACTCTGTTCTCAGCTTACAGCAGTGAGAAAGACGGTGATGCTTACGCTTACACATGGGTGCGTTTCATGCAGTTCGGTTCAGCAAAAGAAGAATGGGTACAGGCAAAAGCTGGCATCAATGCCAAGGGAGACCTGCAAATAGGAGTCTTCAATGACCGCATAGACCTGACTTGCCGTGTGACAGAACTCACACAGTGGGAGAAATCTACCAATCAGTCTAACTAAACGAAACTGATATGACAGAACAAAAGAAATACAATACAGATGGAAAGACCAGTGAAGACAGGGCACTCGATCTCTTTGCAGACATGATGATTGAGCGCATCAAGTCGCTGAGCAGCAAAGATGGTTGGAAGAAGCCCTGGTTCACCGAGGGCTCGCTGTCATGGCCAAAGAACCTTTCTGGACGTGAATACAACGGCATGAACGCCTTGATGCTTATGATGCACTGCGAGAAGAATGGGTACAAGCTCCCAATTTTCTGTACTTTTGACCGTGTCGCCGGGCTTAACTTCACCAAGGACAAGCAAGGCAAGAGACAGCAGGCGAAAGGCAGTGGTGGTGAAGCTTTGCCACAGGTAAGCATTTTGAAAGGCGAGAAGAGTTTCCCTGTCTTTATCACGACATTCACTGTTGCGGACAAAGAGACCAAGGAAAGGGTGAAGTATGACGACTATAGACTGATGTCAGAGGAACAGAGACAGAAGTATAATGTCTATCCTAAATTGCAGGTTTACAATGTCTTCAATGTCTCGCAGACCAATCTTCAAGAAGCACGTCCCGAGCTGTACAAGAAACTCGAGGAATCCTGTAGGCAGTCAAAACCGATGGAAATGGGCGAAGACTTATCTTTCCCACCTGTGGACAAGATGATTAAAGAGGACGGGTGGATTTGCCCCATAAAGCCCATCTATGGCGACTCTGCATACTATTCCATCAGCAAGAATGAGATTGTTGTGCCAGAGAAGAAGCATGTCTTAATACAGATTTACTTTACACTGTTTTAACAATTAAAAAACCAGTGTAAT